>Ga0066639_10000275_pt1 | contig 42971 bp, 54 predicted proteins | sample CryGeyCG2114_010_2_FD_59504 | JGI IMG/M metagenome (GOLD analysis project Ga0066639, IMG submission 59504) | Groundwater microbial communities from aquifer - Crystal Geyser CG10_big_fil_rev_8/21/14_0.10 | ecosystem: Environmental > Aquatic > Deep subsurface > Groundwater | place: USA: Utah...
TAAATTAGCAAAAAATAGCTAATTTATTAGACTGGTGACATATGTCACCTGACTACACACACTAATCAGGAATAGAAATAGAATCTTAAGGGTTCACACATGATTGCAACTAAAACATTAGGGTTTTGTTGTTTAAGCAACTCAAAGCTCCTTATATCTTGAGATGAAGGCATACATCTTCTATTAGGATGGCTATGTAAGGAAATAATAGTCTCTTTAGGACATCCAGTTGTTTCTATATGGCTATAAGACTGAGATATGATTTTAGGGTAATACAAATCTTCTATGTTAATCTTACCATTATCTCTATTTCCCATTAAACAAACTTTAATTTCATTACCTTCATTTCCTATATATTGGTCTACAATTTCTAAATATTTATCAGCTCTAATTTGTATTGTTAAGCCATTTAATTCTATAATATTATTTTCAATTGTAGAGCTTCCAATTAATCCTAATAGGATATCTTCATTACCATTGCTATAGATTGTATAACTAAGCATTAATCCAATAAGAAAGATCCCAACAATCCCTATGATTATTTTTTTCAAAGGAGTTTCTCTTTCATCTTCAATATGCTCAATTTCAACTTCTTTCATTAAAATATAGTATTATTTTAAGCCTTTTATATCTTTTCTTTTAAAGCAAGAAAAACAACATTACAGGTAACAACAAGCAACCCATCATATGGTTCCTGCCTACTCCTGACAGCGCAACATACATTCCTAAAAATGTAGAAATAAACAATACAACCAATCCAAACATTCCTGAGATTATTCCAACCAATACCACAATCAAGCTAACAATGCTTAAACATAAAAATTTATAATTCACTTTTACGATAAATTTTGAAAATTGTTTTGATAAGCTACATGCTAATATCGTTGCTAGACCTCCAACAACCAATGTGGCTCCTAAAAACAATAAAAAATAATTCAAGCTTAATTCTCCAATAATTTTTGAAACAGTTACTACTGCACCATTCCTTGCTTTATCCAAAACATAAAGTGTAACAAAAGACAAAACCATATTAACTGTGCTTAACCCTCCAACCAATATCAGGAAACCTTTATTCCCTAAATCTTTCACAAAAGTTGAAGCAATTATTGCTGCTTGTGAGGGGCCTAAACCTGGCATGAAACTGCATATCCATCCAGAAACTACAGAACATCCTAAAGCCTTTCCATAATTATCTAATTTTATTTCAGTTATTTCCTGTTTCGGAATCTTTGTAGATTCATTTACACTTAATAATAACATACTGGTTCCAAATAATCCAGACAATAATGGGAACAATGGTTCTTTTAATCCATTCAAATTTAACACAACAATACCAAACACACCTGCCAAAAGAAAAACGCAAAGAGCTTTCAATCTCATTTTATCTCTAAAAACTAAAAACACAACAGTCAATAATATTAAATAGCCTATTTTTTCATTAATTATTGGATAAATAAAATCAACAAGCTTAATCAGCAAAGGGACTAACAATACTGAAACAATTAATCCTCCTAAAGATCCTACAACAGTTAACATTACAGCTTCATACCCTCTTCCCTTTAACAATAATTTATGTCCTGGCAAAACTGAAAGAACATTGTTTGAATCAGGCGCACCTAAAAATACTGAAGGAATTGTGTCAAGAAAAGTATGTGTAACTGCCATTGAGATTATTACTACAGCTAAGGTAATTGGTGCAATAAACTTTAACAAGAAAAAACTCAAGCTAAATAATATTATTGAAATTAGATTGACATGTACTCCCGGGATTAATCCTGTTATTATGCCTAGACCGATGCCAAACATTACAGCAAGAATGATTTCATAAAACATACAAGCTCAGAATTTCAAGGCTTTATTAATTTTAGTTTTTTTAATCGAAATTATTTCAGAAAATTCGAATCAACTATATTCATAATGATAATCAACATTGATTTTGTAATTTCCCCATTCTCCACTTTTTACATCATAAGTTGTTGATCCAATAATCTTTTTTGCATCAGGATCCATCTCTACTTTAATCTCGCTATCTGTAGGCATTGAAAAATCTGCAGTAGTTGTTCCTTCAATTGGATTAATAAATGATTTTTCAGTTCCCGAAGCGCAGGTAATTTCTTTTCCTGATTTAACATCTCTATAATTTACCCAGTCTTTGCCTAAGGGTGTAAGTTTTATTGAAGTCTTGTTAAGAGGTTCATCATAATAATCGTATTCAATTTCAAGTCTTTTAGGACCAGGATTTTTTTTATCATATTCTTTTGAATATATGCCTGAGTATGTTTCTTCTGAAGAAGTATAAATATATCCACAATCTTGATTATAATCATCTCGTTTTAATCTTTCTGCATTATATAGACCAGTATGGCTTATCACATCATAAGTATTATGATTATCATCAAAATAAAGCTCTTCTGTTGCAGTATAACTTCCTGAAGTTTTCAAAGTTCTTGTAACTAAAGGATCCATCCAATCTGGTTGATAAAATTGGTTCCATGAAACTTTTAATGTTCCATGCCATGTTGGTTGACATTCATCTTTTGTATTCACTGTAAATTCTTCATTATAATCAGCAGTTTTATCTGAATTTGAAAATATCATTATAATCATAGTTACTTTTTCTTCAGCCCTATTTAGGCAGAATTTTCTTTCTTCAAGATCAGTCCAGTCTTCAATGTGCCAGGTATTTCCTATTTTTACAAGTGCTTGTCTTTGATGCTCTTCATCGCCCCTGTCATCAAATTTAATTACAGCTTTTTTGACATCTGGCTTGAACATTACAACATGATAGCCCATCCCTAATCTTTCCATAATAGTTGTTTCTGGTAATTCCAAATCTTTTTTATATGAAAATTCTGAATAAGATCCTCCTCCTGCAGGAGTTTTGCTTGGAAATTTAGGAGAATCTTGATATTTTTTTGCAGGCCCATAATTGACATTCCATAATGCAAAATCAGAGAATAAATCATTAAATCCATTAATCTCTGTTGCTGCATCTGTTGCACTTTTTGTTTTAGCTGCTTTCAATGCAGTAATTGGTGCATTTATATCATTTGCATATTGTGTTTGAAAAAGATACCACATATATGATTGATATTCCCTGGTATTACCATAATAAATCATATTTAAGTTAAGGTCATAAAAGAATCCATCAATATACTCATGTTCTTTATTGTATTCTGGATAAACATAATGTTCACTCCATGTTGCTGTTGCTTCCATAAGCCATTGCATGTCACTTGGGGAATATTCCAAAGGAAGATAAAATTGGAAGCAATGGAATAGTTCATGGGCAGTTGTTGATTTAGTCATCTGTTCATTCATTCCTTCTTTAATTTCTATAATGCATCTTTTTTTATCATCTATTACATCAGTATCTGCAGTTCCATAATCTCCCATAGGTTTTATGAAAAAGTATGTTGTTTGATCAGGCTTAATTCCAAAATAAGGCTCATACATTTTGAATGATTTATCATATGCATTTGCAATCCATTCAGCTTGTTGTTTTTTAGAACTATCCTTATAGTATATGTTTGCAATTCTATTTGGTGTTTCGCTTATTGTATGGGTAATATATTTGCCTTCATAATCGAGGGCACTTACGCTTGGGATTATGCTTAATGTTTCAGTAATTTTTTCTGTTGTAGTTGGTTTGTTTAGATAACTATCTGGATGGTTTGGAAGAACTTTATATGGATAAAGTAACTCTTGAGTTTCTTCATCTAATGTATCCCAATTTTTTCTTAGCCAGATTTTGGCTGCTTGCAATGATGTTCTTCCAGGCATTTCTTCACTCTTATATGAAGAAGGCAGGGCTTCAGGTGTGTACCCTGCAATAATTCTTAATGTATTTGCTTGAACTTCATCAATTGTTCCTCCTTCTTCAGCTAAATCAATTTTATCATAAGTTGTTTGTTTAGGTTCTGGAAGTTTATTTTCTAAAAATTCTTTTATTTCAGAATCAGTTATCTCTTCTAAATTAATTTCTTTTTTTTCAACATCTGTTTTAGAACATGCTATTGTTAATAATATTAAAATAAACATTATAAACAATAATTTTTTCATAATTGAAAGTACATTAATATTATTTATAAATATATTGCTTACCAGATTCTATAAAATTCTTTAATGTATCTCTTAGCCATAGCTTTATCTTTTATGATTAACATATTCTCATCATTCCTTTCATTGCCTCCCTTAGTAGGATTAAAACTTCCAGTTACAATATACTCTTCATCAATAATGAAAACTTTATGGTGCATGAAATATTTGTTCTTATCAAATTTCACATTAACATTATATTCTTTTAATCTATCATATTGGCAATATTGGCTATTTTGTTGTTTTTCGATTATTCCTTTTACTTTCAAGTTTCTTTTTTGTATTATTGCGTTAGCTATTTCTTCAGAAGTAAATGAAAAAGTCATAAAATAGATAGACTCCTCTGCTGTTCCAATTAATTCTACGACTTGTTTCTCGCAATCATCCACTGCACAAAAGTATAATCTAACATCCTTGCCTACAAAAGAGTAAGCAAATACTGCTTGTACCAATATCAATCCAATTATAATATAATAAATATATTTATTATCCATAATATTTCAGCAAAAATTTGATTAATAAATTATTCTAAAAAAAACATTAATTATTTTCGTCGATAACAGAAATAATCTTGGCTTCAATCTCTAATGCGCCATTATATTCAGTCACTTTGCCTAAAATTTCCACTTTCCTTCCTTCCGGATAAATATCTTCATAAGCAATAACTTTTATTTTACCAGTTTCATCTGTTAAATCAAATAAGGTAAAACTTTCTTTATCTAATGTATTAGACACATCTCCTACAACCCTTACTTCTTTATCCAAAAAACTTTCATCAACATCTTGAATTAATATCTTGTTAACTTCCATATTCTCAGAAACGAACATTAATATGATTACTCCAATTAATGAAATAAACAATGAAATCTCTTTTAATCTTCTTTCATTCATGCAATCCATTCTAATAGTCCATAATATAAATATTGCTAAAAAAAATCGGAAAAAATAATCTATTTTTTGTAATAATCCTTATGAATTTTATTTTTTATGTGAGGTCTTAGATTGGGTTCTACAAATTTATTTATACCCCAATCTACAAAATAACTAAAATGTTTAGAGAAATAAAGTAATCTAGTTTTGAAATTAGGAAGTATTACTAGCTTTTTTGAGTTTAATTTTTTAACAATATACTTCGCAACATCCATTGATGAACCTGCCATTTTATCCCAGTCATTCATACATTTTTTATGTGCTTTAGGATCCATCATATTACACTTAAATGCAATTTTTGCAAATCCTGTTTTCATCCTAGAAGGCATAACTACAGAACAATTGACATTAGTTTTTTTTAGCTCATATGTTAATGCTCTTGTAAAATTAGATACTGCTGCTTTAGTTGAATCATATACTGCAAAATAAGGTAATGGTGTAATTGTTACAATTGAGCTAATATTGATGATTTTTCCTTTATTTTTTTTAATCATATAAGGCAATACTAAATTTGTAAGATGCATCATTGATATTACATTTACATTAAACATATTTTCTATGTCTTCAACTGGTTGCATAACAAACTTTATTGCAGTTCCAAATCCAGCATTATTAATCAAATAATCTAATCTTCCTTCAGTTTTAATTATCTTAGAAACTAAATTTTCTCTGAATAACTTATTACTTAAATCTCCATCAATAACTCTTATATCTCCTAAACATTCTTTTTTTAATTCTAAAAGCTGGTCTTTCCTTCTTGCTGTTATATATACAATATGGCCTTTTTCACACAATAATTTTGCAATATTCTTTCCCAAGCCGGAAGATGCACCTGTAACTAAACTTACCTCTTTCATATTATATTTAATTAATCTTTTATTATTTAAACTTAATTATTCACTACTCAAAACCAAAATATTTATAATACCGGTTTCATTCTATATTAGATTATGACTCCTAAAGAAAAATTTGAAATCATCAAAAGGAACACTGAAGAGATTGTTCCGGAAGAAGAGTTATTAGAACTTTTGAAGATAAAGAAAAAGCCTGTAGCTTATATTGGTAATGCTCCAACAGGTAGGATTCATATTGGTTATTATTTCTGGCTATCAAAAGTTGCAGACTTTCTTAAGGCTGGATTTAAATTTAAAATTCTTTTAGCAGACATTCATGCACATTTAGATGATCAAAAAGCACCTTGGGAATTATTAGATGCAAGAGTTGTATACTATAAGGCAGTTCTTACTGCAATGCTTGAATCATTGAACATTGATACTAAAAATTTAGAATTTGTACGTGGCAGTGATTTTCAATTAGATAAAAAATATACGATGGACGTTTACAAGCTTTCTGCTTTGAATACATTTAGTAGATGTAAAAAGGCGGCATCAGAAGTTGTTAGATTTGGGGAACATCCAAAATTATCAGGATTCATTTATCCTATCTTACAATCATTAGATGAAGAATATCTAGATGTAGATATGCAGATTGGTGGTACTGATCAAAGAAAAATTTTAATGTTTGCAAGAGAAAACTTACCTAAAATTGGTTATAAATCTAGAATTGAACTTACATTTCCCCTTATGCCTGGCTTATTAGGGGATAAAATGAGCGCTTCAGATATTAAATCAAAAATTGATGTCCTTGATTCCGAAGAAGATGTTAAGAAAAAAATTAATTCTGCTTATTGTGTTGCAGGGGAAGTTGAAGGAAATGGTTTGTTAGCATTTTTAAAACATGTAATTATGCCTTTAAAACAAGATTCAAATAAGGAATTTGTTATTGAAAGGCCTGAAAAATTTGGTGGAAACCTCTCATATAAGGATTATGAGGCCATAAAATGCGATTTTGCAGACAAGAAGATTCATCCATTAGATTTAAAAACAGCACTTTCAACCGAGTTAAATTCCCTACTTGAAACTGTAAGGAAAAAAGTTAAATCAAATATTGTAAAAAAAGCTTATCCACAATAAAATGACAATAGAAACTAATGATGAAGTGCCTTCATTAAATTTTAGAATGGGGCTGGAAGATCTAGAAAGGGAGAATGAATTACTTAGGGGTTCATTAGCTCATTTCAAGGCTGAACTTGAAAAATTTAAACAACCTCCATTATTAGTTGCTGAAATAAAAAAGTTAATCAATGATAAAGCTATAGTTAAACTTAGTAATAATCATTCATTTCTTGTAAACATATCTTCTCATTTATTAAATAAGGTTGAAGTAGGTGATGCTGTTTTAACTGAACAAAAAACATTAACAATTTTAGATAAGTTAGAAAAAATAAAACATCATCATACAGATTCTTTTGTAGTTATAGAAAAACCAGCTTTATCTTGGGATGATATTGGTGGTCTTGAAGCAGAAAAAGAAGAAATTAAAGAAATTATTGAACTTCCATTAAAAAACCCAGAATTATTTAAGAAAGTAGGTATAATTCCTCCAAAGGGAATTTTACTCCATGGTCCTCCTGGATGTGGAAAAACAATTCTTGCAAAAGCTGTTGCAAACTCAACAAATACTACATTTATAGAAGTAGTAGGATCAGAGTTAGTACAGAAATTTATTGGTGAAGGAGCAAAATTAGTTAAAGAATTATTTGAATTAGCAAAAGAAAATGCTCCATCAATTATTTTTATTGATGAAGTTGATGCATTGGCAACAGAAAGAATGGACGTTGGCACATCAGGTGAAAGGGAAGTACAAAGAACATTTATGCAATTATTAGCCGAGATTGATGGTTTCAAACCTTTAGGAGACGTTAAAATCATTGCTGCAACTAATAGATTAGATATTTTAGATACTGCTTTATTAAGGCCAGGTAGATTAGACAGACTAGTTGAAATAGGATTACCTGATAAAAAAACAAGAAAAGCAGTTTTCAAAATTTATACTAAAACAATGAATTTAAAAAATATTAATTTTGATAAAATTGTAGATTTAACAAACAATTTTTCAGGTGCTGAGATTAGAGCAGTTTGTACTGAATCAGGATATTTTGCAATTAGAGACAATAGAGTAGAAATTAAACAAAGAGATTTCTTAGATGCTATTAAAAAAGTTAATCAATCAGAAAAAGAAAATACTGATTATTTGAATATGTTTGGTTAAAATGGAAATTATTAAAATACCAACTTCTTTAGGTGGATTAGAAAAGACTGGAAGTGAAAAAGCTCCAGATTTAATAATTAAAGTATTAAAAAATGAAATTTGGTTAAATGAAAATGAAAAAAAACCTTTCTTTGAAGTAAAAGAAATTGATTTTAAAGGTGAAACTGATATTAAAAAAGTTCATGATATTATAACTAAAAATATTAAATCTAACGGAATTTACATTGGTGGAGATCATTCCATAACTTATTCTACATTTAAATCATTTATAAAAAGGAATCCTAATGCGGGAATTATTTCTTTTGATGCACACCCTGATGTTTATCAAAATTTTGAATATCCTACACAAGGTGATTGGCTTTATTATTTAATTGAAGAAGGGATTGTAAAGCCAGAGAATGTAATTATTGTTGGAGTTAGGGCTGCAGCTAAAAAAGAAATAGATTATATGAAGAAAAAAGGAATAATATATTTTCCAATGAAAAATATATTAATCCATAGGGAGACCATCTGCGATAGTATAATGGAAATTGCAAGAGGCTTCTCTTCACTATACATATCTATAGATATTGACTCTGTAGACCCAGCATTTGCTCCAGGAACGGGTTATATGGAACCAGGTGGTTTAACATCAAGAGAATTGTTATACTTTTTACAAAGATTAAAATTATTAAAAAATATTAAGGCTTTAGATATTGTAGAGATTAATCCAGAAAAGGATGTAAATGGTATGACTGTAAAGTTGGGTGCAAAAATTTTGGGTGAATTCCTATGAGACTGTTTATAGCAGTAGATTTGCCTGATGAAATTAAAAATTATGTTTTCAATTTACAAAATGAAATTAATTCTGGTTTGACAAAGATAAATTGGGTCCATAAAAAAAACTTACATTTAACATTAAAATTTCTCGGTGAAGTTGAAGATGATAAAGTAGACAAGATCAAAGAAAGATTATCTTCAATAAAATTTGATGCGTTCAAATTAACATTTACTAAAATTGGATTTTTTCCTTCAGATAAAAAAATTAGTGTTATTTGGTTAGGCATAGAACCTGAATCAAAACTTATTGAACTACAACAAAAAGTAGACGCTGAGATTTTAAATCTATTTCCTGATGACCAAACATTTTCTGCCCATTTAACTTTAGGTAGGGTAAAGATGATAAAAAAAATGAAAGATTTCAAAAAAATTATTGATGATATTGATATTGAACCATTAGAATTTGAAGTTAAATCATTTAAGCTTATGAAAAGTGATCTTAAAAGAGGCGGTCCAAAATATGAAGTTATTGAAGAATTTTAAAACTCTCTATATTCCTCTTCCATAACTCTTTGAATTTCTTCAGCTTTTTTCTTCCCAATTTTTTCTACATTTTTTAAAGAATTAACATTAGCATTAACTATATTTTTAACACTTCTAAATTCTTGTAATAAACTTTTAGATAAAGAAGGTCCAACTCCTGGGAAAGATTCCACAATAAACTCTTGTAATTCTCTTGTGGTTAAAGGCTTCTTTTCCATCCTTAATCCGAATTCTTTATTTCCTAATTGGTCTTTCTTTGCAATCAATGTAAGCATTTCAGCAGTATCCTTATAATCTTTTGTATAGATAATAGGGACTCCAAAAGAAATAGCAATAGCTGCTAACATTCCACGAACAGCATTAGGGTGGATGTTACGGATAGAATAAATATCTTCCATACCTTCAATTATTAACAAAGGTTGGGCAAAATTATTTTTCAATTCTTTTATTTGATTAAACAACCTCTTATCAATTATTGAATTAACAAAATCTTGTTTAGTTTTTCTTTCAATACCTATATTTTCTCCAACAACAAAATCTGCCGTATGTAAATTTTGCAATTTTAAATTTACACCTTTTTCAATCAATTCTTTAATTAACCCGGTTCTTTTTTCTCTAGAATCCACAAACATCATTATAGGTTCTTCTTTTTGAATAAAATCACCTAGGGTTGGCTGTTTTACAATTTCTAATTTTAATTTTTTCTTTATATCATTAAGAGTCCTATACATTCTTTTTTCTTTATGGTGGGCTGTCCACCTATAAGATTCATCAATTGTATTTTTAGTAACTAAAATCTTAACTTTTCCTTTTTCATTTCTTGCAGTTCTTCCCCTTCTTTGGATTTGTCTTATTGCTGAAGGGACTGGCTCATAGAATACAACCAAATCAACTGAAGGTATGTCTAATCCTAGCTCTCCTACTGAAGTCATGCAAATTACATTGAAGTCAGATTCCCTAAACTTGTCAAGCATCTCAATCTGTTCTTTTTGTGACATGCCAAATCCATTCTTCTTCATCTGTCCTACAAAAACTCTAGCGTCAACATTCTTGATGTGATTCAATTCCCTAACAAGTTTAGATGCAGATTCCCGGTATTGTGTAAATATGATTAACTTTGCACTTTCTTTTTTAATTTCATCTTCAACAATCTCTTTTAGTTTAGTTAATTTAGGATGTTCAATATCTTCTTCAACCAGCCTTTGGCATTTTATATAAGCCGATTTGAAGTTTAAATCTATAGCTAGATTTTTTGTAGCTTTTGTTTTTGTTTTTTCAGCCTCCTGAAAAGTTTTTTTAAGGTACTGATGTAATGCAGAAACTCCTTGCGTATCTAATAACTCTATAGCGTGTTGTACTTTGATAGCTTCCGCAACAATAGAAATAACTTTCCAGATAGAAAAATCTTTTTCCCCTGTAGCAATTTTTCTTTGAAGATCTTTTTGTATCCCTAAAAGTTCACTTTTTGAAACTAAACTTATACTTTTAGTAAATCCAAAATCCTTTATCTTTACCATTTTTGATTTAAAGCAATCAGCAAGAAATTTTTTGATATTTGTGAACTCTTCAGGCAAATTAACAGTAATATACTCAATGTCGACTTCGTGCACGTAAGGTTTTACGTCTGGATCATCATTTGTTCTGACTTCTACTTCTTCAATGTATAAGTTCTTACAAACTTCTGCTATTTTTGCTAAATCTGAACCAGGAGATGCAGTCAATCCAAGTATCCTTGGAAAATCTGCAATCTTATGGTATTGTTTGCTTACAAAAGTATAATCATAATCTCCAACAGCTAAATGTGCTTCATCTATTACCAAACAACTAACTTTCTTTAAATCCATCCTTCCATTCACTATATCATTAGCTGCTGTTTGTGGTGTAGAAACAATAACTGTAGAATTTTTCCACATTTCTTCCCTTAGTTCAGGCTTTACAGTTCCAGTAAATAAAATAATTTTTTCTTCTTCAATAGTTGTAGAATTCTTAAATTCTTTACAAATTTGTGAAGCTAGTGGTTTTGTGGGAGTCAAAAACAATATTTTTGAATTTGGATAACTATTCAATCTCTGTATTCCAATTAAAATTGCAGTTTTAGTTTTACCCATACCTGTAGGTAATACAATTAAAGGATTCTTGTAAGTAGCAGTATGAAGTATTGTTTCCTGATATAATCTGGGAATAAACCCCTTTATTTTATACATAACAAATAGGAAATGGTGGTTTTATTTATAAAATCTGCGTGCGTTTGTCGTGTCCAGTGGTTAATAACATTTAAAAACCAAAGTATTTTCCTTCAGATTATGGTATTGGTATTTGCTTTAGGAGCATTGGACTTTTCAGCTGCGGTTATATTATTTCTGTTAAAGTTTTTTCCATCATTAAAGCTTCCTGCAATTGCCTTAGCTCTTTTAATAATCATAAAATCAATAATTTATTTTTTTGATATTGCAAGTATTGTGGACATAATTGCAGGTATAATTATTATTGTAGCCGCCTTTGGTTATTATCCTTTAGCAACATATGCTATAGTTATTTGGTTATTGCAGAAAGGTATAAGAAGTTTTATTTAGATCAAAATCCCTTTATTAACCGCTTCTTTGATGATTCCAATTTGCTTTTCTTTTTTCTTTAATTCAGCTGGTGTCAAACAAAGAAGATCTATATCATAATCATATTTCCATAAGAGATATAGTTCAGGAGGCCTTTTGTAATATTTTTCTCCAGAAAAATCTTTGGAGATTAATAATAAATCTATATCGCTTGTTTTTTTTGCTGTACCTGAAGCTCTTGAGCCAAATAGGATTAATCTTTCTATATTAATTTTTTTGCTTATATCGTTCTTGAATTTTTTAATTAATTTCATAACCTTATCTTCTTCTTTACCCATTCTAATACCTCTTGTGCATTATTCACTAATTCAATAGCATCTTTCTCTTCAAACTCTTCTGCAGGAAGTTTAGAAGAAACATCAGGATATCTTGTTTCTTGATATACTGGCTCTAATAAGGAAATCTTTACCAACAATGTTTTTGGCAAATTATTATTTTTTGCTAATCTTAAAACACTATGAGTTCTTATTAATTCTTTTTTTTCTTTTAAGGATAAGGCCTTTAAAGCCTTTTCTACAGCTTGTTGGGCTAGAAATGCTGAGACATAATATAATAAATGAAATAAATAAAATTATTGCCCATAACTGAAATCTCTGCTTGTCTAAAATATACTATCGCGCTAAAAAAAGGCAAGCACAATGAAAATCTACATTCATTTAATTTCTTCAGGCTCATAATGTCCATCATATTCGCCATCCAATCCATCAAAACCAACAGCACCTTCTTCTTCAACTTCTTCTTCATTATTAACAACAATTTCTTTTTCAACTTCCTCAGTAATCATGTTTAAAGCTTTGTTAAATGTTGAACCAGCAATCATTCCTGAAGCAAGCCTATTATTTCCTCCACCTTTAGAATCACCTTTATTATCTCCACCACCATGCATAACATCCATAAACTCTGCAGGTAATAACATCTTAGCAGATTTCATATTTTCTAAAGCTTTCACATACAAGTATGTAATAGTTTTATCATCAAAGCTTCGAGTTCCTTCACCCAAAGCTCTAGTAACAATCCTTCTTGCTTCAGCAACAAATTTTTGTGCTTCTAGATTTTGTTCAGAAACTTTTACTGCTTCCAAAGCTTCCATAACATTTTCAGGAGGCCTAATATGTTCAATTTCTAAAGTATTTAATGATAATCCCCAGTTTACAAGAACTGGTCCAATTCTTTGTTTTAATAATTCAGAAATATGTTCTACATTTACAAGTAATTGTGTAAAATTAAAATCGGCAGCAATATCTCTTATACTTCCCTCTATCAATTCAGTAAAAGAATCTCTAAAATTTTGAACATTAAGAATTACACTTTTAGCATTATTTATGTGAAAATAAACTAAGGTCATCATATTTACTTTCAAACCTTCTTTAGAAATTATTGGGACTGATATATGCTCTTTCTGTTCTCTTAAATCTAATACTCCTCCAATTTTTTCAATAACTGGCAATACAACTGTCCACCCTTTGTTTACTCTATGAAATTTTCCATATCTATAGATAACTGCAGCTTCATATGGGTCATATTTTTTCAAGAATACTCTAAAAAATATAAAAACTAAGAATAATGAAAGGAGGATCAACAATACTGGTATTAATAAGTTTAGATAGTACAATCCACCTATTATTACCCCCAAGATAATCACTACCAGTACTGGACCGCTCATTTTAAAGTTATTATCTGTAGACGATATATAAATCTTACGCCAAATTTATTTAAATATTTTGAAATAGAAATAAACAAGGCCTATTATCAAAGAAATTAATACAGCTAAAAGTAATGCAAAAATTGAGTTTAAAGCATTAATTAGTAATACTGCACTCACAATGAAAGCAAATCCAAATGCAAACAAAGGTTTAGATCCCATCACGACTTTAAATCCATCCAATCCTGGTAATGGTAACATATCATAAACTATAACAATTGAATATATGGAAACAAATTGGTCAAAGATTCCGCCGGTGTTAAAAATTTTTAATAATACCATTAAGAACAACATTGCCAAAGGTCCAGCAATTGCAATCTTCGCTTCTTCAAAATCAGTTACTTCAACAAATTTTCTTCCTAATCTATGGGCTTTTATTTTTAACAAACTATAAGAACTTATTGCAGCCCAATACAATTGTCCATTAGAAAATAATGTAATAAGTATGGCCATTAAAATTCCCAATGGGAAAGATTCAATTGTATACTTCTTTCCAAAAATATTTATTTGCCTTGGAAAAAAAGGTTCTTTTCTTATTGAAAAACGTTTTAGGCCCCAATATTTAAACTCACTATTAAATCCTTGTTTTCTTACAATAAAATCATGTCCTAAATCATGAACTAAAATTCCTAAAGTAACAATTAAAAATACTTTTACAAAATTAGTTAACCAATAATATAATTCAAATGAAGGTCTGCCGTCGTTAAAAGCAAAAACAAATGTTAAAGTAAGAATAACAATAAAGAAATTCCTAAGCTCTTTTTTTGTATATCTAAACATTTTGTTTTGCCTCTTCTTTTTTTATTAAACTAATCATTTCTTTTTCATGACCTGCTCCAACTAATCCTACAATCTTTTCTTCTTTATATTTATTCATTATTTTATATAAATTCTTTGCCATATAAACATTTCTTTCTTGAACAAGGGCTTTATAAAATCCTGGATATCGTTTTTTTGTTTTTTTCAAAAGTTCTTTAATAATTTTTTCTGGAGGGACTTTCCTCAAGTCAAATTGTTCTACTTCTGATTTTCTTAAAATAATTCCTTTAATAATATCCCCAATAAACCTTAATTTTTCTTTCCATGTAATATATTTGAAAAGATGTTTAATTGTAATTCTTATATCTTGATCAATTAAAGCAATATCAGCTTTTATTTTTGCAGCAGTGATTGCAGCAATTTTCATCTCACTCCCGGGGGAAACTCCAACCATCTTTCCTATTTTTTCTTCAATCCAAGCTCCAATTAAACTAAATAAGAATCCTTTTACTCCAAATCGCCTAATCATCCTAAAACTGACCTTTTCTCTCTTCTTTTTTTGCATTAGGGATAGGAATCTGCCCTTATCTAGCTCTAAAGCTACTATTCTAGGCTGTTTAGAAAGTATTATATCCTGTGCTTGCTTTACACTTTCAATGGCTACATGTGATGTGCCTAAAAGGGTCAAATTCTTAAAAACTTGCATTAAAGAAGAAAAATATTTAAATACTTAAAAAGATTCCCTTTTCATAAATCAACATAAAGGGGGATTTTGAATGCTAAAAATCAAAAATGTAACGGATATATGGGGAATGCAAGTTTTTACCGATTCAGGTGAATATTTTGGAGATATTGAAGAAAGTATACTTACTTCTAACAAAGTAACTGGATGGAGAATTAAAGCTACCAGAAATTCATTTTTAACGAAGATCTTAGGTGGTGCTAAAGGCGTTATCGTTCCACATCAACTTGTAAAAGCAGTTGGTGATATAATGATTATATCTAAATCTGCTGTTCCTTCCTACGAGGAAGAGGACGAAGACTTAGATGAATAAATTTCTTTTTTATTTTTATTTAAACACAAACTTTATATACTAAATTAGTCTTAAATTAAATAACTATGACAGCATTAGGTGACGCACTAGAGTTTCTAAAGGATTTTGGTTTCTTTGATGTAATCCTGCCTTTCTTACTTGTGTTTACTATAATCTTTGGGATTTTAGAAAAGACAAGAATTTTTGGTGTGGACAAAATTGATGGCCAAGAGTATGCAAAGAAAAATATTAACTCGATGGTGGCTTTTGTTATAGCTTTTTTTACCATTGCTGCAAAAGAGATTGTAACGGCATTACAAGTGTCATTACCTAAAGTTGCTTTGGTCCTTATAATCGTAATTAGTTTCTTACTTTTAGCAGGTTCATTCATGGGTGATAAGGAATTTAGTTTTGAAAACAATACGTTTTGGAAAGTATTTCTTACAATAGTTATGTTTATTTCAGTAGTACTAATTTTCTTAGATGGATTTGGTTGGTTAGATCCTATAATTAATTGGATAATTAGTGAAGAAAGTTCTTTAGTTATTCCATTAGTAGCATTAGGAATTATGTTAGGGACAATTTTTTACGTTGTAGGTCGTAGTCCAAGTAAACCTAAATCAGTGGAGAGTGAGGAATAATGGTATTAGGAAATATTAATTTTAATGAGCTTATAGTTTCTATTGAAGCTATGGGTGTTTATGAAGTTATTCTTCCATTTATGTTAGGATTTACAATTATATTTGCAATTTTACAAAAAGTTAAATTATTTGGTTCATCTCCTCAAACAAAAAATTTTAATGTAGTTATAGCAATTGTAATTGCATTTTTTTTGATTAGAGCCGGATGGATTGTAGCAACAATCAATACATTTTTACCAAGAGTTTCATTAGTTATAATTATAATGTTAATGTTCTTATTGATATTGGGAATATTTGGAACTTCCCCTGATGGTTGGACAGGCTTACCCTTTTTCTTAGCATTAGTAATTACATTAGCTGGAGTTGGTTGGGCAATTTATGGTTCAATTCCAGGATTTGCTTCGGCTTCATGGATACCATCTTGGTTAGTTTTAGATGCTCAAGATAAAGGAATTTTATTATTCTTAGGAATAATCTTTTTCATATTATTCATGTTCAAAGAAAAACCACAAAATCCAGATGACAAATGGTCAGCTAAAGCTTATAAAGAATTAAGCGACCCATCTAAATTTGGAAGGGGTGGTTCTTAATGGCATCTATCCTTGATGTAGGAATTTTAAATTATTTTGTTCCTGCTTTTGTATTTTTATTAATTTATGGAATCCTTTTAGCTATACTGGAAAAGACAGATATTTTTGGTGATAATAAAGCAGTTAATCAAATTGTTGCAATTTCAATTGCTGTTCTTTTTGTTTTAACACCTAATTTAGTAGGTCTGATAAAAGTTATTACTCCTATGTTTACAATTATGTTTATTTTTATAATATTATTAATCTTAATTTTCCTTTTTGTTGGAGTAAGCCAAGGTGATGTTGCATCTGCATTTCAAGATAAAGGGGCAATATATATTATCATTGTTCTTTGTGTAGGTATTTTTATCTATGGTTTAACACAAGTTTATGGTGCGCAAATCAGCACGATATATGCTGGTACTAGTGGTGTAAATTCAACAACAGAAGGAGGCCTTAATCAAGTTATAGGCCAAATTATTTTTCATCCAAGAATATTAGGGATGCTTTTCTTATTAGTTGTAGCTGCTCAAGCAATTAGAATGATTGGTGGCAAAGAATAAAAAAATAATTATCTTTTATGTTCTCTTAATTTTGCAGTAATGCTAGATAATTCTTTAATGTTAGATGTTAAAGGTTCAAGGATTTTTTCAAAAACTTTTTCTAAAGCTTTCATCTCACTTCCAATCTCAGTAATTCCTCTACTATATTCATCAACTTTTCCTAATACTCCAGTTTGTAAATTATCAAACCTTCCTTGTATCCTTAAGACTTCTTGTTTGATTGCTTCAGTTTCATCGCCCATTTGTGCTTTCCATATAGAAATATCTCCCATAGAAGCTAAAAGTGCCCTCCATTTTTCATCAATAACTTCTTCAACTAAAGATTGGATCTCTTCATAACTAGGACCATAAGATTGTTGTGGCAACATAGGTTGTTGCTGTGCTTCCATTGCCATATCATTTGGAGAAGGCATCATTTCTTGAGAAACATCTATAGCAGGGCTAGGAACTGGAATTTCCGATTCTTTTTCTATTTCAGAAATTTGCATTTCTTCTGTTGGTTGGTATTGTTCATCAGCCATATTTCCTCCTTTGGGTTGTGTTTCAGATTGTACCCCTTTTTTAATATTGGCTTGGTTAAAAGCCTCATTTATTTGTTGAGCGCTATGCCCTTGATCTTTAAGATTTTGTATTATTTCTTCTTTTTGTTTCCCTTCATTCATCATATTTAATACAATACTAGTGGGTGGATTTGTGTTTTCCATGTTTGTTTTTCTCCAATTCTTCCTCTACAATCCTTTTAACATCATTTGGAGTTACAAAATTCAAGGGGTTCCATAAGTTAATATACTTTTCTAATACTTTTAAACTATCTTTTCTTGCAAAATTTTTTGCTTCATCTGTAAGATGTTTAATAATATTTTTTATATTATTAACATCATTTTTCATTTCAATTAATTCTCTTTCTAAATCTTTTATTTCTTTTATTAGTTTTTTATACTCAGCAATCATATTTTGGTTGATTACTAGTATTCTTTCACTAAGTAAGCTGTTTTTGCTTTCTAAAACTCTAATTCTATTAGTTAATTCAATAATTAGCTGGTCTCCACTATAGGCTGGTTGTTGTTCCTGTTGCATTTGAACCTCTGATATTCCTGATTGTTCTTGACTAGCTTCCATTTTAACCAAAAACTATTTTAATCTTATAATAATTAAAATATGTATATACTTATTTAATAAGTTGTGTGAGAATTCAAAAGTGGTAACATGAGCACAAAAAAGATGGTGGAGCCCGGTGGCTACGAAGTTATCAGGGAAGGTGCAGAAGAGGTAATGCGTATAAACTATGAGGCAGTACCATATTCTCCTTCTATTGAAGGTGATGCTAATGTCATGATGGATGTTATTGATAAATTAGTTGAAAATCCATCCACAGGCAGAATAACATTTTTACAAAGGCGTCATTACAACTACGATTATGAACAAACTCAACTTTTAATGGATATTTCACAACTTTATAGTTATTTAATTAAAAGAAAAAAAGTTTTGAGTCCAGGTTCTTTAGGTACTGCATTTGAGAATCCGGGAGTTATTGGAGAACGTCATAGTATTCTTCGTTATATTATTTTTGAATTATTAAGAGCAGATCCATTAGGTGCCTATGTTGAACTTAAAAGATTGATAAGATTAGAAAGGATAAAACAAAAAAATACTTTAGATCCAAAATTACAAGAATCAAGAAATGTTTTTCTAAATCTTTTGAATGATATCTATGAACAAATTGGTGCAACAAAATTAATTCAAATGGCCCAGCAATATTTAGCTGGTTATTCTTTGGGAGATAGATCTGTTTACAAATTATTTTTAAGACCAACAATTACTCCTGATTTTTTATTCACAAAACTTATGGCTAGACAACCTTTAGATGGAGAAGAGTTAGAAGTTTATAATATTGATAAAAATACTGATGTTACAATTTTTAGTACAAGTGATGATATAAAATATCTTTATCATCTTAACCCTCCTGAATTTAAGCTTTCAGAAGATAAATATGCTTTAGTAGACTTAGCAAAAACAGTTCTTGCAGAACATCAGCCAAAAGATGAAGCTTTTTTGGATCCTCAGAAATTAAGAAGAACTTTTGCAAACATTGGTGCTGATTTGTTAAGGGAACTTGCAGAAAATCAAAGAATAGATTTAGATCAAAAAGAGATTAAAGAATTAACAGAAATTTTAATTCGTCACACTATAGGTTTTGGTTTTATTGAAATCTTACTTAAAGATCAAAGAGTTCAAGATATAACAGTAAATTCTCCAAATGGGGAAGTTCCAATATTTTTATTGCATGGAGAATATGATAATTGTGTAACCAACATTATTCCTTCAAGAAATGATACAGAAAGTTGGGCAACTAAATTTAGACTTCTTTCTGGAAGACCATTAGATGAAGCAAATCCAATCTTAGATACTGAATTAAGTTTACCTTACGCTCATTCAAGAGTTTCAATTATTACAAAACCATTAAATCCATTTGGTATTGCATATTCATTCAGAAGACACAGAGATAAGCCATGGACATTAGCTTTATTTGCAAAAAATAAAATGATTAGTCCTTTAGCTGCTGGTTTAATAAGCTTTTTAATTGATGGTTCAAGAACAATGCTTGTTGCTGGTACAAGATCTAGCGGAAAGACTTCTTTACTTGGAGCTTGTCTTGTTGAGATTATGAGAAAATATAGGATTCTTACAATTGAAGATACCTTAGAACTTCCAGGAGTTGCATTAAGAAAATTAGGTTATGATATTCAACCAATTAAAGTTCGTTCAGCCTTGATGGAAGGTGGTACTGAGATGTCAGCTGCAGAAGGGATTAGAGCATCTTTAAGGCTTGGAGATTCATCTTTAATTGTTGGAGAAGTTAGAAGTAAGGAAGCCATTGCTCTTTATGAAGCAATGCGTATTGGTGCTTTGGCTAATGTAGTAGCAGGAACAATCCACGGTGATTCTCCTTATGGTGTATATGACAGAGTAGTTAACGATTTAGGAGTCCCTAAAACTTCATTTAAAGCAACTGATTTAATTATTGTAGCAAATCCAATAAAAAGTCCTGATGGTTTACACAAATGGAGAAGGGTAACTCAAATAACAGAAGTAAGAAAAGAATGGGAAAATGATCCTTTAACTGAAGGTGGATTTATGGATTTAATGAAATATGATTCTAAAACTGATCAATTAGAAATTTCTTCTGAGCTTATGAATGGTAATTCAGAAGTTATCAAATCAATTGGTTCTAATGTTAAAGAATGGGCTGGTGACTGGGATGCAATATGGGATAACATTTTACTTAGAGCCGATATAAAGAAAAAAATGATAGAATATTCAAATAGGACAAAGAATGATAAACTTCTTGAAGCTGAGTTTGTAATTCGTACTAACGATCATTTCCATAGGGTGTCAAATGAAGTTCGTGAAGATATTGGTGCTCTTGACTCTAAGAGAATATTTTTTGAATGGGAAGAATGGTTAAAAAGAGTTATAAGGAAAGGCGACGTTCCTATGTAATATAAAAGAGGCGAAGATGCAACCTATTGATAGTTCAACAAAAAAAATTTTAGATAAGTATGGTTCAAAGATAGAATCTAAATCTGGTATGAATATGTTGGACCAACCTACTGAAAAACAAGTTTTTTCTAGAGAATATAACGTTTTTCGTGATGAATCTTTAAGGTTGAGCAATTCATTTTATGAAAGAGCATGTAATTTTGCTGAGAATACAATAAAAATTGCTCCTAAACCTGGAGAAGCTACTCTTTTACAAGAAGCAATTGAAAAAACTCATATAAACATAAGTCCTACTGGGGCATATAGTTTAGCTACATTAGTAATGTTCATCTCAATTATTTTAGGAGTCCTTTTTGGTTTAGTAAATTATCTTTTAATGGGGGAAGTAAAACTTTTCATTCCATTATTTTTTATTATAGGTGGATTAGTTGCATTAAATCCATTAAGCAAATATCCTATGCATTTAGAAGCGAAATGGCGTTTAGAAGCTTCTAACCAAATGGTTATGTGTATACTTTACGTTGTTATGTATTTGCGTCACACTTCTAATTTAGAACATGCTTTAAAGTTTGCTGGAGAACATATTGGAAATCCTCTAGCTTTAGATTTTCGTAAGATTGTTTGGGACGTAGAAACTCAACGTTATTCAACAATAAAAGAAGCTTTAGATTTATATTTAGATACTTGGACCGACCACAATTTAGCATTTGTAGAATCATTCCATCTTATTGAAAGTTCAATTATTGAAGGTGATTCAAAAAGAAGATTAGATATTCTTGAAAAAGCTTTAGAGGTTATGTTGGAAGGTACTTATGAAAGTATGCTTCATTTTGCACAAAATGTAAAATCTCCTATTACAACTTTACACATGCTTGGTGTAATTTTACCAATTTTAGGATTAATTATTCTTCCTTTGTTAGGTTCATTTTTAGGTGTTAAATGGTACCAGTTATCTTTAGTTTATAATTTAGTTTTACCATTAATTGTATACTTTATGGGTTATCGTATAATGTCAAAACGTCCAGTTGGTTATAGTCAGGGTGGGTTATTTGAAGATAGTCCAAGATTTGCAAATATGCGTAAAATTCAGATTGGGAAAGAACCTAATGTATCTTATATTGAACCTAAGACCGTTGCAATAGGAGTAATATTTGTATTTTTATTAATTGGTTTTTTACCTATTTTAGTTCATTTATTTGATCCTAGTTTTGATTTAGATTTACCTGATGCTATTGCAGGAAAATTTTTAGATTATAGGGACATAGAAACAGATACTGGAATTAAAACTTCTGGTCCATTTGGTTTGGGTGCAACATTGTTTAGTCTTTTAATTCCATTTGGTATAGCTTTTGGGTTAAGTATATATTATAAGGCAAGAAGCAAAAATCTTATTGTTATAAGGGATAAAACAAAAAGATTAGAAAAAGAATTTCAAGGTGCTTTATTCCAAGTTGGTAATAGATTAGGTGGTGGTTTCCCACCAGAAATGATTTTTGGTGATGTTGCTAAAAATTTAAGGGGGACTCCTACAGGTGAATTTTTTAAAATAGTTGATAGAAACATTAGAAGTTTAGGGATGGATATAACTCAAGCAGTTTTCGATTCCAAAGTTGGTGCAATAAATTCTTTTCCAAGTTCTTTAATTGAAAGTTCAATGAAAGTTTTAATAGAAACTTCAAAGAAAGGTCCTCTAGTTGCATCAAAAGCATTAATGAGTATTTCAATTTATTTAGATAGAATTAACAAAGTAAATGAAAGATTAAAAGATTTGTTGGCTGAAATTGTAGGTTCAATGCGTGCACAAATATCATTTTTATCTCCAGTTATATCTGGAATTGTTGTAGGTATAGGTAGCATGATTACAGCAATCATTGGTGGTGGCTTAGGAACAGCTTTAGAAAGTACCCAAGGAGGAGATGAATTTAGTGGTGGTGCTTCAAGTTTAACAGAAATTTTTAGTGTTGAAGAATTAATCCCTCCTTTCTTTTTCCAAATAGTAGTTAGTATTTATTTAATCCAAATTGTTTATATTTTATCAATCATGTCAAATGGTATTGAGGCTGGAGTTGACAAATTAAATGAAGAACATATACTTGGCAAAAATTTATATAAAAGCGTGCTCTTTTATTTAATTGTTACGAGTATAACAGTTGTAGCATTTAATTTCCTTGCAGTTATGATTTCACAAGGGGCTTCATCAGGATTTTAAAAATGGGAATAAGAAAATTAGCAATTATAATTTTAGTTATAGCTTTAGGAATAATATTTATAGGAGCAGTAATAAAACTTAAAAATGCATTCATTGGATAAAAAAGGTGTAGGATTTAGTTTAGAACAATTAGCAGAAATACTACTAGTTCTTGCTGGTTTATTAGTTATTAGTTTAATTATTGTTGGTTTATTTACTGGCTTTAACACACAAAAAATGAAAACTTATGGTTGTTGGGTAGGGAATGCAATGATGTCTAGCAATGAAGTATTTAGGTTATCTCTACCAGTTCCATGTAAAAATGAAGTAATTGATAAACCTATGTCTAAAGCTGATTTTTCAATTTATTTAACAGATGTTTGGTTTATGTATGGTAAAGGTAATTGGGATTTTCATACTAAGGGTGATGACACTATAGATGTTTCTGCATTTAAATTATCTGAAGAAATAAAAGTAAGAGATTTATTCTTACATCTTTTATCTCATAAAGGTACAACAGATTATGCTAAGGATGGAATTTTAACTACCGAAGAAATGATTAAATCCGATTATCAGTATATTCAAAAAGGTTCAGAAGGACAAACTCTTTGTTTCCATGAAGCACTAATTTCAACAATAGAAAATAAAGCAGTTTTAAGAAAAGATCAAATTTATAGGTTATATCTATGGGATGATGTGTCTGGTTTTATTAGTTCAAGAGATGTTGGTGATAAAATTATTATTTCACCTGTTGCAATTGATAATAAAGATAGTAATCAATTAAATAAAGTTGGATGTTGTACTTTAAGACAAGGGACTTGTATAAAACTTACTAGCGAAAAATGGTATGATTATGACAAAGTTTTAGGTGAAGTATTATTTCAAGGGGAAGGTTGGAGAACTCCAGGAACAGCAACAACAAGCACAGGAAGTTTATTCAAATGAAAAAAGGAAAATTAGCAGTAGAATATATTGCAATAATAGTTTTAATTTTAGCAGTAGTATTAGTCATGATATTATTCTCAGATAAAATAAGGGTAGAGGTTGTTGAAGGTGTAACTGAATTTATTAGTGGGGTAGTTAGATAATGGAACGAGAATATATAATAGCTTTTGCAATAATTATAGCTGTTATTTTAGTAATTGGTACAATATCTATTTTTGGTTTTTCAAAAAGTATAGATTTAGTTAAAACTACATCAAAAGAGATTATTGGTTATGGGAAAACAGATACAAAAAAGGCTGAAGCTCAAGGGGCTGTTCAGAGTTTAGTTAATTCTTTATCTAATTGTCAAAAGAATGTTGGGAATGTGGAATGTACTTGTTCCATTGATAATAAAAAAAGTTTACCTCAAAATTATCGTATTTTCTTCCAATTACAAAAAGATGGTAAAGGGGCTGAAGATTTATTGATTTTTGCTTTTGATAATGAAGATAAAATAGTGCAAGTTAAGGCTGAAACTGAAGCTTTAAAATTAAAAGGATTAAAGATTGGTATGGCTTATTGGGGTTATTGTAACGATTGTAATGATGGTTCTTCTAGTTCAAAATATAATCTTTATTGTATATTTAATTCAGAAGCAACAAAAAATGCTCCTATAGTTCTTAAAGGTGATTCAGATAATGATTGGGCATTTCCATTTTATAAAACTCAAGGGGTTCCATTTGACCAATTAGCCCAAGATTCAAAATGGAAAGATTATAGGAATATTGGGAATATATTAAGATTAAATAATAATCAATTTTGTTTTATGACTACAAATATAATTAGACCTTTAGATACAAAGGACTTTAGTCCTATACCATTAAAAAAATCTGATGATATACAATTATTGTTTAAAGGATTTGATATGGTTATGGGTGTTAATGTAGGTACTGGTAGTCCTGCTCTTCAAGACAATCACCTTCAACAAATGGCAAAATTAAAAAGTCAATTTCAATCTTGTATTTCTTCATTTGACATTACAAGCTGGAGAGCATTAAAAGAAGATCCTTTAATGCAATCTAAAGAAGCTGTAGAAAATTTAAGGGTTTTGGATTGGCCAATAAAATCTAATAATCTTAAAATTGTTTGTAATAAAAATACAGAAAAAAAATATTGGTTAGATCATATTGAAGCTCCTATTGGAACTCAAGTTAATTCTCCAACAGACATGGGTGTTTTCGAAGTAGGAAGTAATTATGTTATTTTAACTGATAAAATTGATTCTTATTCTACAAACGTAAATGATCCTTCTTCAATCACAAGTATAACTCAAGAAACCTCACAATCATATAATATTCCTCATGAAATTTCAAGGGTTATTTATTTAGGAAATTTGAAAGAAATTATAGTTAAGAAAGGTAGTAGGGTAAAATTAGGAGAAAAAATTGGAGCTTTATCTTCAACTAAACTTGATTATTACTCATACTTTGTTGATAGTAAAAGTACTACTGGAATAGAAAATATGTATAATCTCTTAAAATCAAACTTAGCTTCAACAGGAATTAGGATAGAAGAGCCTATACCTCAGATTAAAGATAAGTTTTTACATTCAGTAAGGCTTCAACCTTTAGCTCAACTTCACTTAGGTAGTACTAAACTATTACCTCAACAATACATTGGTTGTGATGATAGTTCCACAACAGAAAATGAGTTAGATGCAGCTATAATACTTACAAAAGAATTAGATTCAATGTATAATAAAGACAATTTTGATTATGGTTCTCCTGTCTGGAATGAACTTCAGAAATCTCAATCAGTTAAATATACAGCATTGAAGTTATAGAAACCTTTAAATATTCATATTTGTTATTAAAATCTGTACAAGAGGTGTTTAATTAATGATTAACAAAAAAGGTCAAGGTATATCTTTAAACTTTCTAATTATTGCCGCATTAGCATTAGTTACATTAATAATTATTGCTCTATTTTTTACAGGCGGAATTCAAAAAATATTCAAAAAACAATCTGACGTTGTTATTGCTTCAGAACAAGAACTTTCATTAGCTAGAGCAAACTGCCAATTTTTGTGTGTTACTGGTGTAAAGACATCTTATGACAATCCGCCATTCACTGAACCAGTTATAGCTGCAGGTTACAAAAATTGTGAAACTTTATTAGGGTCTGGAAAAACATTTGATGAAGTTTGTGGGAAATGTATAACTCAATTAGGTGCTACTACAACTGCTGATTGTGCAACTAAAGATACAAAAAGTTCTTGCCCTGCAGGATGCAAGTGGGTACCTAACTAAACAAAACTTTTATTAACTCTTTTTCTTTTTTAATTATACATGAAACTAAATAAAAAAGGTGATTTAAGTTTAAGATATATAATTTTAGCCGCTCTTGGCTTAATGGTATTAGTTGTTATCACTTTAATATTTTTAAAAGGAACAACATTCTTCACAACAAAGCTTAATGCAATATGGAATCAAATCATAGCATTAAAACCTGATTTTTCTAAAGCTATACCAAAATGAAAATTAACAAAAAAGCTTCAAATGAAACATTAAGTTTATTGGTATCTATTCTAATAACTATTCTAATTTTAACACCTATTATTGTAATAGCTTATCGTGCTTTTGCAGAGAAAGGTGCAACTGAAAAATGTTATAATGATATTATCAAGGCAGCAAAAGAGTTAGGAGATGAAAAAAATACTACTGTTCTTTGTCAATTAGAAATGACTTCTGGGATTGTAGCTTTTGAAGCTGGTGTATCTTCTTTAGTTCTTACAGGGGTACCTGTAACAATATCAGATATTAGTTTGAAAGGGTTAGGAGAACAAATTACAGGGGAAGGTGGAATTATAAGTAGTAAAGATATAATTTTAAATAAACCATCACAATGTATTGATAATAATTTGGCATGTATTTGTTATTGTGCATTAAATCTTCAAGGTATTCAAAGTGATAGATATACTAACTGTAAATCAGCTCCTAAATGTACACAATTACCTTCTATAAAAGAAATAAAAGGTGTTTATACTCCTTTTAGTAAAATTTCTTATAATAATCATTATGGTGGCATGTTCATTTTTGCTAAAAAAGGTTTATTAGGAATATATTTAAGCAAATATAGGGAAAGGATTTACATTTGTGAATCAGGAAAGGAAGGATGCGAAATAAATCAATTAGACAAAAAATCTTTAGAAACTGATAAAGAAACAGCATTAAAATCTAAATTTAATGAATTACAATCAAATTGTTTGAATACAAAAGATTGTTATTGTGGCGACATTCTTTCCGATATTGAAGTAAAAAATTTTGAAATACTTAAAGAAAAATCAGGTAAGTCTTATGTTATTGCAAATACTAAAGATTTAAAATTAAAGATTTATGAATCATCCTCAGATTTATGTGTTTACAAAAATAAAAAAGAAACAGTTGTTTCAAAACCAGATGAAAAAGTAGATTTGGCAAATTTAAGAATATTAAAATTAAATAACAAAATGTGTTTCACTGATGAACTTGATGTTGTAACAAAAGCATGTTTTGAAAAACCTTTAATTTATACTGATTTAAAGCAATCATGTTTGAATAACAAAGAAGAAAAATGTTATTGTAATGAAAAACTTAAAATCGAAAAAATAGAAAACTCAGATTATAAGATTACTGAATATAGTATTCAATTTATAGATAATAATATTGGATTGCTGGGCACGACAGATAAAGGAAGTCAAGAGTCATTGATAGATAATCTAGGCAAAGAAGTTTGTTTCTATGATGGGAAAGAAATTAAAGATGTTCAAGCATTTTTTGATTCTAAAGATAATTCAGTAAAATTGAATCCTTTTTTCAAACCATTTAAATCTAACGTATTAAAATTAGTTAAAGTTGGAGACAATGTCTGTTTTTCAAACGTAACTTCTTACACAAATTGTGTATCTGAGGTCCAAACACCAGTAGTATCACTCAGGTAAAGTTTAAATACCTTAATTTCTTAATAAAAAACATGAATAAAAGAGGTCAAAGTGAAGTTATGCAGTTAATGACTTTGTTTGAGATACTAGTTGGCATAATGGTCGCTACTTTTTTAATCCTTGGTGCAGTAACATTCAATTCTCAGACTAAATTTGAAAAGAATTACATTGAGGAAGATATGAAGCTAATGGTTAATTCTTTGTTGGCTTCTCCTAGTTATATTGAATTTAATTATACTTATCCTAAGCATTATGATATTAAGTTAGGAGAAGATAAGATTGAAGTTATTAAAGATGTAAAGATAAGTAATTTAGGAGAAAAACATTCGTTAATATTGACAAAGGAAGGTCCGTTAGATTCTATAGGTGGTAAATTAAATGTATAAAAAAGGGGCATATGATTTTGGAAGGAAGACATTTTACATAATTGTAGTACTATTTGTTCTCGCATTTATTTTTGGAGTTTTATACGCTTCTTTTGGAGGGTTTAGTCTAAATATTTTAAGGGAAACAAATAATGTGGCTGGAAAAGTTTTAATCCAACAAATGGTTTATTCTCCTCTATGTTTCTCTTATGTTGATAAAGATACAAGCAGATCATATCCTGGCATTATTGACATAAGTAAATTCAAGAACGAGACTCTTTTATCTAAATGTGGCAAATATTACAAAGATAAGTTTGGAGTTATTTTAATAGAAAATGGTACATTATTAATCCAAGATAACGATTGGCTTGATAATAGAATATTATTTGATTATCTTATATCGGTTCCTCCAGAAAAAATAGTTAAAATTGGAAAGGCTTCAGAGATTTATACAAAATATTTTCAAAGGCCAGTTATAATTAAATATGGTACAGGAGAAAAGAGAGGTGTTATAATTGTCGGCATTGAATCGTAAAGGGCACACTGAAGATTATTTTAGTGATTTGATTCCTGCAATAATTATCATAGTTATCACACTTTTCGTAATAGCAAACTTTAGTTATAATCAAAATGGTTTACTTAGCGAGTCATCATTTATTAAATCACTTCCAAATGAGATTAAAGAGTCATATCCTCTTGCAGAAAAAATTCATACAATAACTTTATTAAAATCTCCTTATAACAAAGATTCAAACTTTTTAGAATTTTTCTCAAGTTTAAAAAGTTCAAGTACATTAGTTTGTAGCCCTGATATATATAAATATTTGAATGATTATTTTTTTGGCATATATCCAACATGGATATTTAGGGTGTTTGAAGAAGGTAATGAAAATGCTAAGTACATTTGCACTAGTCAAATGTATGATAAAAATTTGGTAATTTCTCAAACAGGTTGTTTTTCAACAAAAGATGAAAGAACAAAATCTGCTTATAAAATCAAGCCAGAGTTAGGTGGTACATACTTCCAAGATGGCAAATATATCGGGATGTTTGGTACTACAACATTAGTTCCAACAAAAGACATTAAGAAAGACTTGATATTCAAGTTAGACTATTCAAATAACAAATGTCCAAACACAGGTTTAATATGAAAATTAGAAAAAATAAAAAAGCAATGTTAATACTTTTGATGTCATCAATAGCTTTTTTAATAGCTGCAATATTATTTTTTAAAGTAGGTAATAAAATTAATGTAGGTCCCAAAGTAGATTTCATTGGCCATACTCAATATAAAATATTTGATTATTATGGTAGTGGTGAAGAGATGTTATTATATTTGGACATTGCAGCTAAAGAATCAGCAGGTATAGTTTGGCAAAAAGGCATGTCTGAAACCCAATTTATTATTTTATTTAAACCAGTTTTTAACAAATATTTAGAAAATTTCAACAAAAAATTCCCTAGGAAAGAATTTAATCTTTCAGTAGATAATTATACTATCTCGGTTAAGGATAAAAAATTAATATTAACAACAGACAAAAGACTACAAGTAGCAAGGACTAATTTAGTTCATTCAGATGATGCCAATTTAGAATCTGGCATTAAATACAAGATAAACCCTTCAATATCAATAATTCTTAAAGAAAATATTGAACCTACAAAAGTAGAAGCACCTAAACTTGAGACAGTTACTCTTCCTTCGCCTTCGACCGTTTCTTTGAGAGTTTAGCACGTCTTTTTCTTATTTCTTTAAACAAACTTCTATACTTTAATGTAGATATTTTTCTTTTAATATCTTCATACATATCTTTATGGTTATTTTTCAGATACTTTTTATTTTCTAAACCCTTTTCTAATTGTTTCATACTTATATGTATATCACAACTATTCCATAATATTTGATACTCTTGATTAAATTTATCATACCTATTTTCCCATCTCCCTTTCCCATTTATTATTTTTTCAATTTTAGAGGTTTTAGGAATAACTTTATTTAACCTAATTTTAAGCAATTTTTTCTTGACATCGTATTTATCTAAATCATAATTTGGAAAATCCTTTAATTTTTTTTCATTATATTCAAGATTGTCTCCAATTTGTTTTACAATATCATACTTTGAAATAATTCTTGAATCTGTAACAAATTTTATTTTATCTTCTGCATATAAATCTCCTTTAGAATTAATTACTAAACTTGTTATTTTATTTTCTAAGTCTTCCACAGTTCCATTGATTTTATAACAAGCTCTCCAACTTTCTAAGATTCCTTTATTTATCGTAAAATCATCTTTGTATTTATTTTCAAGCTTTTCAATTAATGGTTTTATATGTTCTTCAAGATGTTTTTTATCATCATAGGAATGAAATACAGGAAAATCTCCATGGCTATGCCAGATTCCAACAACTCTTCTATTTTGTTTATAGATCTTTTCAAACAAGCTTTCCAAACCATAAGTTGTAGCTTTTGAACTATAAATCTTTTGTTCAGGTAAAAAAGAATATCTTCCATATCCTCCATCGCTAACAATTAATCCTTCACATTCAAGATTCTTGCCAGTAATTTCACTTACAATTTTATTAGTAAATATTATTTCTTCATAGAATCTTTTGCTTAATTTGCACACTTGCATTTCCCATCTCTCCTTATTTTATTTTCAATAAGACCAAACTTCCTTTTTTCGCCTTTCTTGGACTTATACTCAAACCTTTTATCTAAAACTGTATTTTGAATATCTAAAACCTCTCCAGCAATAAATGCTCCAATTAATGCATTATTCATTATGACATTAGATTCCTGTATTTCAGCACAACTTTGTGGTTTAAGCCCTATAAGTTTATTGAGGTCATAAACGCAATCTAAGCAACGATTTTTTCCAGGCAGGTAAGCTTCACTATTTGCCCCAAAAGGAGTAACAGAACCATTTATAAGCCTCATATTTGTATATATGGCATATGAATTCAGGATTTTTCTGGCTTCCCAGTTATCTGCACAGCAGATTATTGCATCATATCTGCCTAAATCTCTTAAATTTTTCTCTGTAATGTATCTACCACGAACATTAATTTTAGCATTGGTTATATTTTTTAATTGATCTTGTAATACATCCACCTTATATTTTCCAACACTATCATGATAAAATAATTGTCTTGCGATATTATGGCTTTCAATTTTATCACCATCATAAATATCAATTACGACATTTTCTAGGGCAAGATTCAATGCTACATAAGTCCCTATACCTCCTGCTCCACAAATCAAGACTTTTTGGTTTCTGTTAATTCCAAACATTTGATTTTCTTCAAAGAATCTATTTTTCAACCCTAAACCATAATTCAATTTTCCTATATACTGAAAATCTCCATCTAAGGGTGAAACAATTTTTCTAATTTCATCTAAAATAACTGCACTCAAAAATCCGCTTGTGAAACTTCCTTGTTTTTTATCTGAATACTCTTGTAAGAAATCTGTTTTAACTAATTTTGAAATTTTACTTCTTTCTTTTTTGAATATTGCTTTTGCTTTAGTTGTTGAAGTAGATGCACTTATGTAAAGTTTAATCTTTTCATTTTTGTAAAAATATTCTAAACTTTTTTCTTTACTATAAGGGTTATTTGTTAGATCCAATAAAACGTCAGGATTCCCTATTAAAAATTCATCTAAAATTAAAGGTACGGCTTCTATGTTTAAATCGTCGTTAATTGAAAGCAGTTTATCTTCTAAAACTTCTACTTTATATCCACTTTTTCTTAATAAGAATTCATTTTTTTCATCATAAGAAATATTATCATCAATTACTCTTATATTTCTTAATCCTAATCCAGCCATATAAAATCCAATATAATTTGTTAAAGCTTCACATCCGATTATGGTAACTTTTCCAGAATTAATTTTTTCTTGATTTAAGGCCCAATTTCTTGAATAATCCATCATTTTAATAATTTAAGACTTTTAAATCTAAATCTCCTTTAATCTCTTGAGAAGAAAATTTATTTTCAATTAATCTATGCCAAGATCTATTAGAACTTAGATATTCTGTTGTTAAAACTTTTCTTCCTTTTTTTAACACTTCTAAAACTTGTTTTTTTAGATTATTTGGATATTTGTTTCTTATAGAACCATACTTATAATCTCCGACGCAAATAACTTGAAATGCTTCATTCTCTTGTGATAAGGATGGATGTGTGTAATTATTTAATACTTTTAAATCACCCCAATAAATGTTTCCTAAAATCCATTTTAGTCTTGTTCCCACTTTAGTTTCATCAAATTTGTAATACTTTCCATTTAATCTTTCATATAAAACATAGGGTTTAACTTTTGTAAATGCATAAAAATCTTTTTTGTTGATTAAAAACCCAATATCTTTTTCTGAATCATAATATTCTCCATCTTTTAAAATTTCAACTAAACCTTTCCTAAAATACTTTTTTTCAATAGTCTCTAAATATTTTTTTTCAAGGTAAGGCACTGGCAAGGGACCCATTTCAGAAATAAATTTTTTGCCAGCAACCTTTACCTTTCCTCTCATGTCTGTTTTCAGAATATAATATTCTCCTTTGTTTACCATAATAAATTTAGGTAAAACTGAACTAATAACGAAATCTATTTCATTTAAAGAAAATTTTTCTTCTATTAAATCTTCAATAACAAATTTTGCTAACCTATAATTTTTGGTATCATTAGCTTGAACTTCAACTGTAAACTCCTTTTCTAAATCTGTAAGATATATTTTTTCAAAAATATCTAATTTTATAGGCCTAGATTGAATCTTTGAATCTTCCATGTATTTTAGAGGGTAAATCTTCCCATCTATCAAAAAGAAGGAATTGTTCATAGCATATCTAAAAAATGGGCTAGGAGGCAGCATTACCTGCCCCCCACTGAAGTAATTTGTCCAACCACCATTTCAATACAATCAAAATCTTCCCCATCAATGTTCCTTCTTCCAATATATGGCTCAACACGCTCATCCAAATCCAAGATTGTTGATTCTTTACTACTTGGTATGTAATCCCCATTTGTATCACATGCCCTTATTTCACATAAGGTTGAATTTCCATTATGTTGTTCTACATATTCTTTTACTTCTTCAGCAATTGGCCTTTCATTACCATTTGCATCAGTTACCATATATCCCAGAAGATTTCTAAAAGTGTAAGTTTTAGCATCTTCTCCTAATTCTTTTACTATGGCTTTATCACTGGAATAATTTTCTCCAGCTTCTACATTTTGTCTGTTTCCTTCTGTATCCAAAATTGCAATTAAGTTACTCATTTTTATCACCAATTCAATTTTTAAAAATTTGCTTTAAAATATTTACTAAAAAAAACATCAATTATTTTTTCAGTTTTCAGAAATCTAAACGATTTATTTGTAATAGTTAATTATTTAAAGAATTAATAACTTTATTCTTTTATAATGAGATTATCAAATATAATTATGATTTTTGCAGTTTTACTATTAGTTGTAGGCTGCATACCTAAACCAGGTTCAGACTCAAGTTTTTTTAATCTTCCGGGAGTTCCGGATGATGAATTAGAAGAAAAAGAACAATTAGCCAAAGAATTTGAAGAAAAATATGGCGAATTTGGCAATGATGATATAGAAGTTCAAATGGAAGTTCAAATTGAAACTTCTAAAGAAAAAATGGCTTTAATTGAAAGCTTAAATCTTCAAGATGATGAATATTTTTTTCAAGTTGGAGATTCAATGACTATGGGTAATAGTGAAGTTACAATTTTAGGCATAGAATCAAGTCCTCAAGTAAATATTGAAATTGAAGGAATTCCATTAAGGCTTGTAGAAACTAAATCTGATGAAATTGCAAATGGTGTTGTGGTTACATTACAGAAGTTTAATTTTAGATTAAAAGATAGTCCTGAAAACTATGTTGTACTAAAAGTACTTCCTTTAGAATTAGGCCTTGATGAATATCTTCTTACAGAAAAAGAGGAAGTTAGCTTTACTGATAATGTATTTACTTTAAATGAAGTTAGATCTGATGGTTCAATATATTTTGATATAGAACCGAGCAGTTATAGTAATGAAAGAATCACTGCTGGAAGTACTAAAGAATATGAAGGATTAGAAATTTCTCCAATTAAGACTTTTACCAAGGATTCTACAAGGGATAACTACGCAATTGTTAAAATTGTTGAGTTATAACTCCTTTTTCTTTTATTTTCATTATGAAAATCTTTTTAAATTCTTAAATCTTTAATATTTGCATAAGGAGGCTGATAATTTGGCAGCATTTAAAGAAACAAAAAAAATTGAACAAACTTATTTAAAAGAAAAACAAAAGTTCATTGAAGAAATTTTAAACTTAAAACGATTTAAAGAAAGGGAACTTAACTCAGCAAAATCCAAATTACACCATCTAAAACAAAAAGGGCAATTTGCTCAAAGAAGATTTGATGACATTTTAAAATCTATTTCTCAATTTAAATTTATTGTCGAAGAACTTACTAAACAAAACTTTGAAAATAAAAAAAATTTAATTGATTTAAAAATATTAAGGGCTCAAATTCCTAGAAAGATTAAAATTTTAGAAAAATCAATAAAAAGTAATGTTAGAATTATTAAGTCTACTCAAAAAGATATTAGAAAAATTATTTCTAAGAAATTTAAAGTTTCAGATGACATTAAATCAATTAACTATGACGTTAATAATGCTGAAGTTTTGGTAAATGAATTAAAATTAAAACTTGAAGGCTTATTAAAAAAAGAAAAAAGCATTCTTGAAAGAAAATTAGCATCTCATTCAGTAATTGGGGATTTTGTAAAAGAACATATTCTTTTTAAAAAGAAAGTAGTTAAGAAAAAGGTTGCTAAAAAGAAGAAATCTAACAAAAAGTAAATAAAGCCATATAATATTCTTTTTTTGAAATGTTCAAGGAAATATTATATGCATCAATAGCAACATTAGCATTAAGCTGTACTCCTCCTAAAAAATCAACTGTTGATTTGCCTCATGTAGATCACAATGAGACTATACAATATGTTTGTTACCCTAAAGAACATTTTTCTGTTATTAGCTATCAGGATAATGATAACACCTTAAGAATTGATAACTGGGGTAGAAACAAAAGGCTAGGATGTTTTGGGGGTTATTCTATTTCTTATAAAACTAAGGATAATGAAAAGGATGAAAGGGATATAATTGTGTTATTTAATGATAAAGATTGTGATAATATACCGGAAGATATAATTTATGTTTCTGAAAAGGAATTAACTAATCCAAAAGATATTTTTAATAAGATTGTTTCTGATTTAAGGTCTAGGAATAGGACAAAAGAACAAATGGATAAATGCCTTAAATGAATTTATAATCTGAATTGTAATCTAATATTATTGGATGATGCATAACTTCGCATGGAATTTTTGCTAAAACTTCTTCTTCAGGTTCATAAGGCAATTTTACAAGAAAATAAGGCCTATCTATTAAATTATCTGGTTTTTTTAATTTAATATTATCGACTATGTGGTCTATTTCTCTCATTTCCAGAATTTTTCTAAAAGCTTTTAATGCTAATCCTTCTTTCAAGGAAATCACCTCTATCTATATGAAAGTGTATGATAATTTAAATATTTTATGTTCTAATGCTCAAAATCATAAACTATAAATAACCTTTATACCTTTTTCTATGTTTATGAGAATCCTAGCTTTTACTGATACCCATGTTAAAAAGAAAGCTTTACCTGGATTATTAAAGAAAGCAAATGATGCTGATTTATTAATAGGCGGTGGAGATTTTTCAGATTGGGGTGAAGATACTGAAAGTATTCTTGCAAAATTTAATAAAATTAACAAACCTTTACTAGTTATACATGGTAATCATGAAGATAAAGAAATGATGTATAAGATAGAAGAAAAGTATAATAACATTATTTTCCTTCACAAAAAAAGTTATCAAATAGGCAAATATGTTTTTTTTGGTTATGGTGGAGGTGGTTTTTCTCAAAAAGATAAAAACTTTGAAAGAGTATCTCAAAAATTTTTAAAATCATTGAAAAAAGGAGACATTGTTGTAATGTTATCACATGGTCCACCACATGGTACCAAGTTAGATAATCTTGAAGGTATGGGTTATACAGGTTGTAAATCATTCACTGATTTTATCAAAAAAAATGAGCCTGTACTTTGGATTTGTGGACATATACATGAAAACTTTGGTGAGATGGAAGTTATAGGTAGGACTGTTGTTGTTAATCCAGGTCCAGATGGCAAAATGATTGAGGTTTAAAATTTCATTATCCTATCATCACAATCTTCTTTCATAAGTAAAACAACTCTAGAATTTTCTTTTTCATCAATTATTTTTAATCCTGTAAGTTCACAAATTTTGTTTGAAAATTCAACTATCTCTGGATGTCTTGGCATAGACTCATAAGGTAACCTATAACTAGCATAACCTACATTCATTGCTGATTTCAATTCAACAAATTTAACAGGATACTTTTTTAGAAGTTCAGCATATCCTTCAGGATTAATCATATTCAAGTCTTTTGTTAAGGTCATTCTGATTGTACTTCTTTTGAATTTTGTTAATAATTCTAATGATTTAATCATCCTTTCCCATTGGTCATCAATTAAAGGCTTACAAGTTTTATTATAAGTTTCTTTATCAGGTGCAGCTAAAGTAAGATAAACTTGTGTTGGTTCTTCTTCATCTAATAATCTTTGAAGCATTTCTGGGTTACATCCATTAGTAACAAGAAAAGTAGTCATTCCCCTACTATGAATATCTTTTATTAACTCAGGCAATCTAGGATACATAACTGCTTCTCCAGACAAACTTAAAGCAAAATGTAAAGGTTTCATGGACTCTCCTAAAAATTTAGGACTACTTTCTTTATTTCCTTTCATCCCTTGTAAAAATTTAATATGTTCTTTTATACAACCATCAACAATTTCTTTAGGATCATCTATAGGTCCATCCCATTCTGCTTTTGTATGTGCAATATCTCTCCAACAAAACTGGCATCTATTAGTACAATATTCCATAGAAATAGAAGTTTGTATACATCTCCAAGTTTGTAATCCATAAAAATTGCCTTTGTAACATACATTATTTCCTTTAATTGCTCGCTTACACCAAATACATAATTTAATTGCACTATGATTACCAACAAACCTATAACCTTGTTTTTCTAAACTTTTTTTAACAACATTATCCATAATTTGAAAAATTTAAGAATTAGTATTTAAAACTTACTGAATCAAATGCCTTTTCTTCAATAAGAAATATGACACTATAAGCATTATAAAAATTAAGATTTGTTGTATGATACAGAATGGGCACCAAGTTTTCAAAACAAATGCTTCATAATATGTTAGTCTCAAAGAAAATAAAGTTCCAATAAAAGGAATAAGGAATACTAACCAATAAGCATGTTTCCTTTTTATTTTTCTATGAATTTTTCTTAAATCAAATCCGTTATATAATCCTAAACTTAAGAGAAAGAAACCAATATAAAATGCTAATCCTAAATTTGCTACAGGAATTCCCCAAAATGAAGCATATTTGCTTTGATTGACTTTCATACAATCAAATCTACTCTCCTCAGAACAGAATCCAGTGATGTCTTCATTATAATGTAACCATACTAAATAAGATGTTGTAACTAGAGCTAACACTCCTAAGATCATAAGAACTATCAACATCTTTTGTCCTTTCATAGCTTTTTAGAAAACATTAGCCATATATAAATTTTTAGAAACTAAATAAAATAAAACTTAATATTAAGATTGATAAAAATTCAAGCAAATAGAAGCTTTATCTTCTTTTTTTTGCTTTTTTCTTAGGTGTCTTCTTTTTTGCAGCCGCTTTTTTCTTTACTACTTTCTTTTTAGCTGGCTTTTTTTTCATAACCTTTTTTTTAACAGGTTTTTTCTTAGCAACTTTTTTAACTACTGCTTTTTTCAAAGGTTTTTTCTTGGAAGACATTCTTTTAATACTTGCTTTTATTCTTTTGACTAAAGGCACTTTATTCACCTCTTATAACAAATATGGGGTGTTAAATATTATAAAAAGTTTACTAATCAAAACATTTTAACAAAATTAGAATAAATCATTTTTTCAGCTTCAATTTTATCCAACCCTTTTAGCTCAGCAATTTTTTTAACAACCAATTTAACATTCATAGGCTCATTCCTTTCACCTTTTTTATGCGACAAAAAAGGGCTATCAGTTTCACTAAATAATCTAGATATAGAAACTTCTTTTACTAACTTTTGCATTTGTTCTGAATTAACAACTATAGGTGGTATGGAAAAAGAATAACCTAAACTCTCTGCTCTTTTTACCAATTTTAATTTGCCCATGAATGTATGCAATATAACTTTTTTAACGTTAGAACTTTCTAGAGTATCAAGTATTGCTTTTTCAGCTTGTCTTGTATGTGTTATCAAAGGAACTTTTAACTTTTCAGCCAACACAATCATTCTTTCAAAAACTTTTTTTTGTTTATTTAAAGATGATAGATGTTTTAGGTCCAACCCTACTTCCCCAATTGCGAAAGGTTTAGCTTTCCTAATGAATTCAATTTCTTTATCTAATTCTTCTTCAGTCATATTTACACCATCAGTTGGGTAAATGCCTAATGCAGGTTTGACAATATCATATTTTTTTGCAATTTCTAAACTAGCTCTATTACTTTCAGCATTGACACCATTTGTAATTATGGAAACAACTTTATTTTCTTTAGCTCTCTTGATTACTTCATCCAAATCCTTATCAAAGCTTTTCCAATCCAAATGTGCATGTACATCAACTAGCATAGTTTTGTGAACAAATATTTGCTTAAATAGTTTGCCGTTAACTATTTATAATCAAAAGTTCATTAGATTAAGTATGACTTGCAACAATAAATGCTGTAACTGTAGTTGTTTAGAAGAAAAAGTAGAGGCTAATCTCAACGTTAAAGAATGGCGTCCATTAAGATATTTGGATATGGTGGAAACAAAACAAGAATTTGTTGTAAATATCCCTAAGTCTTGGATTGAATCAGATTTTAGTATTGGTTACCTTAGCCATTATTTGATTAGATTCTTTAAATTTAGTCCTCCTAAAAATAAATTAGTTTACGTCAGATACTAAGATTTATAAATAAACTAACATCTACGAGAAAATATGAAGAACATTTACATAATCGCACAAGAATTCAAGACTCCTGGCAATTGTGGTGCACTAGCCAGAGTTATGAAAAATTTTAATTGTAATAATCTAGTATTTCTTAATCCTAAATGCGATTATCTTTCAAAAGAAGCTTTAGACCGTTCTACGCACGCTAAAAATATTCTTAAAAAAGCCAAAACTATGAAATCATTCAAAGAATTAAAGAAAAATTTTGATTATATCATAGGCACTACAGCAATGATTGGCACTGATTACAACATATTAAGATCTCCATTATATCCAAAAGATTTAGCAAAGAAAATTACAAAGAAAAAATTTGCAATCATAATTGGTAGAGAAGGTGAAGGTTTAAACAACGAAGAAGTAATGCAATGCGATTTTACTATATCAATCCCTACATCTAAGAAATATCCTGTAATGAACGTATCACACGCAGCGTCAATCATACTTTATGAAATATTTAATTTATCAAAGGAAGAAAAGATTTCAGATAATATTCCTTCAGCTTCTGGAAAAGATAAAGAAGTTTTATTAAGTCTAATAGGCAAATCAATTAAAAAGATGGAATTCCAAGACGATTATCGTAGAAATACACAAACTAGGGTTTGGAAACGTGTCATAGGAAAAGCATCGCTAACAAAACGTGAAGTGTTTGCACTATGTGGTTTTTTTAAAAAAATAAAATGAAACTAATTTTTTATCTAAAGGGAGAGAACATTGATCTAGCTAGGGAAGAAGTTTTAGCTATAACTAGGTCAAAAGATTACAAACAATATGATAGGATTTTAGTATTAAACACTAAACGTTTTAATTATTCTAGATTAGCTTTCACAAAAAAAGTTTTAAAATTAGTTTTTATTTCAGGCATTAAAGATTTAGAATCTAATATTAAGAAAGTTAATTGGCAACGTCATTATAAAAATGATTTTTGCGTAAGATCTCATGATTTAGATAATGAAAACAAAATTGCAGATTTAATCTGGTATAAACTAAAGAATCCTAAAGTGAAACTTGAAAACTCATCAACAAGAATTGAATTTTTCAAACAAAAAAACAAAATTATTTGTGGAATATTAATTGAGGATGTTGGATTAGGATTTCAAAATAGAAGGCCTCATCAACGCCCAGGATTCCATCCAAGTTCAATGATACCTAAATTAGCAAGGGCTTGCGTTAATCTATCTGGGATAAAGGAAAGGGAGAAGTTATACGATCCATTCTGTGGCACAGGTGGTATGTTAATAGAAGCAGGAATGATTGGATGTAAAATTTGGGGTTCTGACATAAGTAAAGATATGTTAAAGAAAACTGAAATTAATTTAAAAGACGCTAAAATAAAAAACTACAAAATATTTGAAGCTGATGCAACAAAATCTCAAGTAAACTGTAATGCAATAGTAACTGATCCCCCTTATGGTAAATCATCAGCATTATACAAAAAAGATCGTACAAAATTATATGAAGAATTTCTTAACAATGCATACAATTATTTGCATAAAGGTACTAAATTAGTAATGGTTTTACCTACAACTATTAAATTCAAAAATCCATTCAAAAAAGTTAAAACAATTGATTTTTTTGTCCATTTTTCAATGACAAGAAGAATTTATGTTATGGAAAAAGATTAAATTACAGCTAATAAAAATAAGAAACCTTTTCCTAACCAAGTAATTAATCTCATTACCCAAGGCCATAGGTTAATGAATATTAATAATAAACAAATCCAACTTACAATGGCAAACAATTTAATTGCAATTCTTTCATTCTTAAATATTGCTGTTGCTGCTGTAATAAACATCCTTCCTCCATCTACAGGCCCTAGAGGTAACAAGTTAAACAATCCGACACCAATGTTAATCAAGAACAGCCAACTTATTAACAAGTTAAACCAAATCATAAACTTTGCCAGCCATTCAAAGTTTACCAAACTTTCTTTGATTATTCTTTTTTGTTGGAATCCAGCAATTCCCATAAATCCTCTTGAAGAATTGTCAGGATTAATTCCAGCAATAATATCAAACTCACCTTGATCAGTTACTAAATTAATTTCATCATCAGGATTAATCTTTGTAATAACATTAACAAACTGCACAAATTCCATTGTATCTTCACCATTAATCTGTTTAATAGTAAAAGGCAATTCTAAGCCAGATTCAACAGCAGGATATCCTTCAACAAAAGCACTAACTATAGTCCCTCCAGGTTGATACATTGAACCAACTAAAGGTCCTGAAACAAATACTAACAAAGCTATAAATAAAAATCCTAGGATTATATTTGAGAAAGGTCCAGCAGCAAAAACTGAAAGCTGTGCCATTTTTTTCTTTTTAACCATTTCTTTTTCTTCAGGTTCAACAAATGCAGCTAATATTGGCCCCATAAAAGCAAACCCTGAACTTTTTATTTTTATTCCGTGAGTTCTTGCCATTACACCATGTGAAAATTCATGTACCACTGCAACAATAAATATTGCAATAATCCAATGCCAGAATGATAATACTGGTGCACCAGGTATAGCTACTCCTGGTAATACTGGTGCTAATGGTGGTATTGCTCCAGGTGTAGTCACAAAATTAAAAGTTTCTTTAATCAGAAAATAAAATATGAATGACATTCCACTAAATCCGACTACAACTCCAACATAACCTACCCATTTCATAACTCTTGGTGAAAAGTTACCAATTCTATCCATTAACTTTAATCCTAATTTAGTTTTATACAAAGCAAAAACTTTACCTTGAACTTCAAACTTTTCCCTTTTTTTAATGAATAATAGAATTAATAATCCATAGAAAATTATAATTGCGATTAAATCGATATTTATCATTTAAATTTAAAAGACACCATTGGTGTAATTGGTGCCATCACCTCTTTCTTCTTTTTTAATTAAAATCATTTACCTTTTTTAATAGGTCTAAAAGCTTTACCTTTACAATTTTTACAGGAAATTTTTCCCTGGATGATTCTAGTAATATCTGTTCTAATTTTAGTCTTACAATTCTTACAGACAAATACTCTCTTAAATAATCTGTTCATTGCTGCTTCGTGTTTTACCATTTTATTTTACCTGTCTTAGTATTTTTTTACCTAAAACTGTCCAATATCCAACTTCATTATTTTCTTCAACCTTACCTTTAAATTCATCTGTTATTTCTAAATCAAATGATTCATAAGTTTCAAGGTCCATAACATTAGCTTTGTTACCATTTACAGATAAGACTTGTGCATTTCTTTTTTCAACAAGAGGTACTTGAACATTATCAGATGCAGGCATAACTTTTATAATCTTTTTTTCTTCAAAAAGACCAACAGCTTCAATTCTACACTTTGCAGCACCATGTTTTCCAGTCTTTCCCTTATGAAGACTTTTAACTACACATGGGATGCCATCAAAGACAACATAATTACCTACTTTGATACCACCTGCACTTTCATTTTTTGTATCCATGAAGTTAGAAAATGGTATTCCATTTATAAATATTACTATTCAAACAGTATCTCCGAATGATTAGTTGGAGGTTGAGCCTAATATGCTCAAATCTCTTTAGGCA
>Ga0066639_10000278_pt1 | contig 42926 bp, 33 predicted proteins | sample CryGeyCG2114_010_2_FD_59504 | JGI IMG/M metagenome (GOLD analysis project Ga0066639, IMG submission 59504) | Groundwater microbial communities from aquifer - Crystal Geyser CG10_big_fil_rev_8/21/14_0.10 | ecosystem: Environmental > Aquatic > Deep subsurface > Groundwater | place: USA: Utah...
CCAAGATATGCTTCTGCATCAGCCTTGAGTTTTTGGAGTACTTTTGCAGAGATTTCCTGTGGTAGCATCTCTTTTCCATTAACAGAAATATTTGCTCTTCCCTCTTTACCACTCGATACCTTGTACGGCATTTGCTTCGCTTCATTTTCTACCTCTTTAAATCGGCGTCCAATAAAGCGCTTTGCAGAGAAAATAGTATTTTCAGGGTTTGTCACTGCTTGTCTTTTAGCAGCGACTCCAGCAAGGACTTCGCCGTCTTTGTACCCAACAACAGATGGTGTTGTACGGTTTCCCTCTGCATTTGGGATCACAACAGGCTCTCCGCCCTCGATAACCGCCATACAGGAGTTTGTTGTTCCTAGGTCAATTCCAATAATCTTGCTCATAGTAAAAGATTGAAAAAAATACAAGAATTAGCACTCGGGATTATAGAGTGCCAGCTATAGTAGGGTCAAGCTTTTATCAAGAAATTTCGCTACTTATTCTTAGTTTAAGCTACAATTCTCCATGATTTCTCACATAATCTATGTTTCAAGATGAAGCTATAATCACCGTAACCGGAGGAACCGGAGGAAATGGTTGCGTCTCTTGGCGTCGAGAAAAGTTCATACCTCTTGGTGGGCCAGATGGTGGTGACGGAGGAAGGGGTGGAAATATCTATTTTCAAGCAGATGGTAATACCGATACTTTGAGTGATTACAGATCGACAAAGAATTTTAAAGCTGAGCATGGAAGTGCAGGCGCAAAGAAGAACCAACATGGAAAAGCAGGTAATGATCTTCTTCTCATTGTCCCACCTGGTACGCAAATTCGTGAGGGGAACAAAATTCTTGCTGACCTTACAAAACAGGGCGACGAAGCACTGATTGTGACTGGGGGTCGTGGTGGTTTTGGTAACACACACTTCAAAGGTGCTACTCGTCAACGACCAGATTTCGCTGAAAAAGGAGAGCCAGGCGCGACGAAGTCTTTAACGCTTGAACTTAAGCTTGTTGCTGATGTTGGAATCATTGGGTATCCGAGTGTTGGTAAATCCACATTGATTTCTACTATTTCAGAATCAAAGCCAAAAATTGGGGACTATCCATTTACTACTCTTGTGCCAAACCTTGGTGTTGTTCAGGTTGATGACAGATCATATGTCGTTTGTGATGTTCCAGGCCTTATTGAAGGAGCTTCAGAAGGAAAAGGACTTGGTATTCGTTTCTTAAAGCATGTCGAACGCTGTAGAGTACTGCTTCACTTGCTAGATCTCTCTCGCGCAATGGTTGATGGAAAGATAGATGCATCATTGCTCATTAAAGATTACAACGCTATTCGTCATGAGCTCGAAACTTTTGCACCAGAACTCATGAAAAAGAAAGAGGTTGTTGTTCTGAGTAAGTCTGACCTCATTGCAGATAGCCTAGATGATGTAGTATCCGAGCTTCATGCTGCAGGCATTAATGTTTTTATATCAATGTCCGCTGCAACACATGAAAATATTGATAATGTTCTACGAGAACTCATGAAGATTGTCATTACTGAGAAGGAGGCAGATGCTCCAAAAGAAACAGCAGATGATGAGGAAACTCCAGTTCTGAGACCCCAAGTAACAGATGAGCGCATGGGTTCATACAAAATCGCTACAGATGAAGATGGGACTATTCGCGTTACTGGTAAGAGATTAGAACAGCTCGTTGTCATGACAGAGTTTAATTCCATAGGAGCAGTACTTAGATTTCAGGATATTGTCGAAAAGATTGGCTTGAAGAAAGCCCTTAAAAAAGCCCGCAAAGATGAGGATACAAAGGTATTTATAGGAAAAATTGATGTATCAGAGCATATATAAAGCAAAAATAGCTTCTCTTCGGTGTACGAAGTTGTTATAGTTTTCCGGCTGAATAAGCCGTGGCCCGGTAGCTCAGTTGGTAGAGCACCCGCCTGAAGAGCGGGGTGTCACCAGTTCAAATCTGGTCTGGGCCACCATCTAGTTGTCTGCTATAATACATTGAAAATATGAATAGAATGTATAGTCAAATTTCAGGACTTATAACAGTAGCACTCATTGCTACTCTGTTCAGTATTGGTGGTCATACAGTTTTTGGGTCATTTTCATCTATGAATGATACGGAACATCATGCCATAGAACACGAACTAGATATTACAGCAGATACAATTGCAGCAGCGCATTCAGATGAATCTGACTGTCATGGAACAGATCCACAACTTATCTCTTCATTAAGTACGACGAATCTCAAAGTAATAATTTCGCATGTCATATATTCATATTTTGAAACTGAAACTCAACATTATTCTAATGTGATCCTTTCTTCTCAAAGGGATAAGATTCCGCTATTTGAGATGGCAAAAATACATACATCAACATTAACTCTTAGAGTTTAGGATTTTACCGACACGTATGATATATACGTGATATTTTATTTATTTTTTTATACTTTTATTATGAAAAACATTTTTTCTACAACACTTATACTTACAGGATTACTGCTATCAGGATGTGGATCTACCACTGTTGATATGCCTATGGATGACATGATGAATGATGATCATCATATGGGGGAATCTGATGTTATGCCGCATGGTCATGATGATGAGCCAATGGCAGATTCTCCTAGGCCACCGAGCAGAGTCGAAGCTGATGTACCACATGACGATACAAACACTGACCCTCATGGTCATTAATTTTTACCTATTACTATCATGAATATACTCTTTAAAGGAAAAGCGTTGCAGGCACTTGTATCAGTCATTGTCATAGGAGCAGTTGGCACTGTTTCATACATTGTTATGAACGGGCCAGAGAAAGAAGCAGGAGGACATGCTCATGCCCCAGATGCAGGATCGCATACACACGGAGAAGTGATAGCTGGTGGTAAAAATTCTTTGTTTCCAGTTGTTACTGTCGTTCAGCCTCAATCTGTATCAGATGCTGGTGGAAGCATTGAGGCTGCAGGACAAGTTCTAGCAGACAAACATGCTGACATTTATCCAAGAAGAGAAGGTGTTGTTCAGTCACTTTCTGTCAACCTTGGTGATACTGTGAAGAAAGGTCAGGTTATTGCTTCACTTCAACCAGATAAGGACCAGTCACAGCTTTCAGCAGAACTAACATTTAAACAAAGAGAATTGGAAATTGCCAAAGAACGATTAACTGCTTCTTCAGAGACACAGAAAACTATTGCTGAGGCATCCCTTGAAGTTGGTAAAAAGAATAATACAGCTCGCCTTCAAAAGATTGATGCTGAAATCGAAGCTATAAAAGTATCGACAACTCAGGCAGAATCGTCTGTCAAAAACGCTGCGTACGATCTTATCGATGCAGCAACTATTCTTATGTACACACAAACAGATGCTATTAGTAGATACAATGATTATGGCCCTTATGATTTTTATCGCCGAAAGAATATTTTCTATCCACGAGATGATGAAGCAAAAATTGTAGAACAAAAGTTACTCGATTTATTTAGAGATCTCAAATCGAATAGTTTTGACGGTAAGCCTTTAGTACTCGTGAACCAAGCTATGGATACAGCATCAGCTGTACGCAGTATTACTGCTAATGCTGGAAAGGTAGCTGATTATAGCGATGAAAATGCTAATCAACGTGGTGAAATTTCGGAAGTGGTTGATCATCTAGCAGATATCTCAACAGAGCTTATTACAAGTGCAAGTACGTTGAATGTTCTTGAGGCTGAAAAGCAAAGTATTCTTGCAGAAGGAACACAAAATATCTTAGAAATTACAAATGCTGGAAGAGGTTCTCAGCTTGATATCTCTCTTTTAGAGGCTGAAGTTGAAAGAATTAGAAATCAAATGGGTGCTTCTCGCACTGTTTATGCTCCTTTTAGTGGTGTCATTACAAAACGTCACATAAATATTGGAGATAGTGTGAACCTCGACAAGCCTCTGTTTACCTTGGTAGATAATAATAATATGTTTGTTAGATTTCATATTACCGAAACAGATCTTCCATTTATTAGTAAAGATACAGTTATTACTTTCGCACCAACCTCAGCACCTTCTCATGTGCATTTTGCAGTAATAAAGCGTATTGCACAGGCGATTGATCCAGACACTAGGACAATTCTAGTCGAAGCAGAGCTAGATAAAGACGACGAAGATGGTCATGCACTATCTGAGATGACAGTCCGAGCATATATTCCTACTACTCATGCTGAAGGACTTCTTTCTGTCCCAGAGAGTGCAATAGAGCTTAGTCCGAAGTCTAATCAGCTATGGATAGTCAATGCATCAGTTGAAGCTGAACTACGTCCTGTGAAGGTTCAGTATATACACAAAGGTAGTGCATACATTGAAGAAGGCCTTTCTGGCGATGAATGGATCATTATTAAATCTCCAGTTGAGCTAAAAGAAAATCTTGAAATTGATACCACCACTGAATCATGAACATATTTGATACCATAGTACGGTTAGTACTGAAAAATAGAGTTCCTGTTCTGGTTTTTTCTGCACTTATTTTTGTATACGGTTCATACGTAACTATAAATTCTCCTGTAGATATTTTACCAGACTTAAACCGACCAACGGTTACTGTTTTTGCTGAAGCAGAAGGACTCGCCGCTGAAGAAGTAGAAACACTTGTATCGTTCCCTATTGAATCTGTGATGAACGGAGCGAGCGGGGTTGAGAGAGTCCGCTCTATTTCCTCCCCAGGTCTTGCGCTTATTTTTGTAGAGTTTGACTGGAAGCAAGATATATACCTAGCCAGGCAAATAGTATCTGAAAAACTAAACTCGGTTGCTGTCCCTGAAGGTGTTTCGACTACCCTTGGGCCTATATCTTCTATTATGGGAGAAATACAACTAGTCGGTCTTTCTAGTCCAAATGGAGGCGTATCACCTGGTGACCTTCGGTCACTTGCAGACTGGACTGTCCGACCAAAAATTCTCACTGTGCCAGGTGTTGCATCTGCAACAGTCATCGGAGGTGACATGGAGCAATATCAGATCCAGGTTGATTCTGTAAAGCTCAGCAACATCAACATAACTATTGCAGAACTTGAAGAAACTTTGTCCTCTATTGCTGAAAACAAAAGTGGAGGTTTTCTCTCTACCGATACGACCGAATATCCTATTCGCATTATTGGCAGAACAACAGATGTAGATGTTCTTGGTAGTACTGTTATTGCGAAGAGAAATGGAGCACTTATATACCTCAGGGATATCGCTACAGTCCAAAAAGCTGCACAAGTGTCACCACGCGGTGATGCGAGTATTAATGGCTTTCCAGGAGTGATAATGAGTATTACAAAACAACCAGGGGTAAATACCTTAGACCTCACAAAGCAGATTGATAAAGCCCTTGAAGATTTGAAAGTTTCCCTTGGTGATAATGTGCAACTTCACCCGGATCTTTTTAAGCAAGAGAAATTTATTCGAAATGGTATAGACAATGTAATAGGGGCTACCAGAGATGCGGCTATACTTGTTGTCATTGTACTCATTTTATTTCTCGGAAATGCACGAGCCATAGGAATTACACTTACTGCACTTCCTCTTTCGTTTATTGTTGCGATCATTATTCTTCGAATATTTGGCATTGCTATCAATGTTATGACATTAGGAGGTCTAGCAGTTGCCATTGGTGAGCTTACGGATGATGCAGTTGTTGGCGTAGAAAATGCCATTCGATGGCTGAAAGAGAATAAAAATCGAGCAGTCAAGTTATCCCCTTTTGAAGTTATCATCAGAGCCAGTAGTGAAGTACGAGGATCTGTGATCTTCTCAACTGTTTTAGTTGTCCTTGTCTTCATGCCACTGTTTGCCCTTGGGGGTATTGAAGGAAGACTTCTTGCCCCATTGGGCCTGGCATACATTATTGCGCTTGTCGCATCGACAGTTGTTGCTATGACGGTGACCACTATCCTGTCGTATTACCTATTGCCTGGTTCTTCTATGATTGAAGATGGTTTTGAAACAAAGTTTCTTACATTTGTAAAAGCAAAAGCAGAACCTCTTATTCGTTATAGCATCCGCACTCCCAAAACGGGTTTAATTATTGCTGGATCCTCTATATTTTTAACTCTATTGCTTGTTGCTCAAGCTGGTAAAGAATTTTTGCCGCCTTTCAATGAAGGAACACTGACTATTGGTGTTGCCCTTGCACCTGGAGAGTCCATGGAAAAAAGTAATGCTTTGGGCGTGCAGATTGAAAAAAAGCTTCTTGCTATTGAGGGAATAGAGTCTGTCGCTCGTCGTACAGGAAGAGCAGAAGAAGATGAACATGCGGCAGGAGTAAACTCTTCAGAGCTAGAAGTTGATGTAGACCTTAATAAACGGTCGAAGGATGATATTATTGAAGATGTTAAAAAGGCATTTGCAACGTTGCCTCTCGAAGGTGCAAATGTAGGCATTGGGCAACCGATTTCCCATCGTATTGAACATATCCTTTCTGGAGTTCGTGCGCCAATTGTTATCAAGCTCTTTGGACCAGATCTTGATGCTCTTCAGCTCTATGCTGGTCAGGTGCGTGACATTCTTGAAGATATTCCTGGGACGTTGAACCCTGTCGTTGCACAAGAGGTAAAGGTCCCACAGGTAACGATTACGCCAAATAGAGACCTTGCGGCACAGTATGGGTTTACCTTTGGAGATCTAACGGATATTTTGGAAATAACGCTGGCCGGAGAAGAGATTGGTACAATCCTCGAAGGATCACGCGCTTTTGATCTTGTGTTACGACTAGATCAGAATTCAATTAACAATCCAGAAAAGATTGGCAGCCTACTTATTGCAACTCCAAATGGGTCTACTGTTCCCCTTTCCAGTGTCGCAGACATAAAAGTAACGAATGGTCGTAATAGTATTAGTCATGACAACGGACAGCGTCGCATAGTCATATCCTCAGGAATTCTTGATGGGGATAGCGTTACTATTATTGAATCTTTGCAGAAAAAGGTAGAGGCCGAACTTGATTTGCCTGCAGGATACTTCCTTAGTTATGAAGGGACGTACAAAAGCCAAAAGGAATCTAGTAGAAAGCTTCTACTCTATACATTCCTTGCACTTCTTGGAATTATTGCTTCTTTGTACTATAAATTCCGATCATTCTCACTGGTTACTCAAGTACTGATTAATGTTCCCGTAACGTATGCAGGAGCTATGCTTTTTGTATTGTTTACTGGAAATGTCATTAATCTCGCAGGACTTGTTGGTCTCATCTCTATCTTGGGTCTTGCTGCCAGAAACGGTATTCTTCTGATAGAACACTGGATTTTTAAGGCGACCGAAGAAGGTGAACCATTTGGTGAAGAGCTTATAGTTTCTGGAGCCCTTAATAGACTTTCTCCGATGCTTATGACGTCTTTGACATCAATGCTTGCTCTCCTTCCGCTACTCTGGAACCCAGACCAGCCAGGAAAAGAGATTTTGTACCCTCTTGCAGTGACCACTTTTGGAGGACTCCTTACTTCTCTATTTGTAGAAGTTTTGATTAGACCTGGCATGTTTGCGCTATTTGGCCAAAAGCCGTTAGAACAGGCTGTGGCAAAGTTTCATAAACTAGATTCCAAGAATTAGAGCGATTGTTGACACTTAGTGGGTAGCGGGAATACGGTTCTCCTACCCAGTAACTCCTTATTCTTACATTCTCCTATTATATAATGAAAAAAGTTACACTGAAAGTACAGGGCATGTGCTCCGATCACTGTGCACTCACAGTGCGCAAGATTATAATGGGCCATCTGAATGTCGATAGTGCAGAGACAAGTTTTGCAAATGAGGAAGCTTCTGTTGTCTTCAAAAGTGAAGATACATCAGAAATGAACGATATTTTCAAAGGGATCCGCGCTGCAGGTTATGAGCCAATGCTTATTGATGACAGGGGTAAGGTAGCCATGGTCAATAAAACTTTCAAGCTTCATGTAGGCGGAATGGGATCCGACCACTGTGCTGGTATTGTACAACGAGTTATCCAGTCCTTTGATTCAGTTGAAAGTGTCGAAACAAGCTTTGCTAATCAAGAAGCAACTATCATATTTAAAAATGGGGATGCAATAGAACTCGATGCAATTTTGAAAGGAATTAAGGATGCTGGATATGACCCCTCTCTCATTTCTGATGAAGCACAACCAGAGGACCAAGAAAGTAATGAAAGACGCTCTCTTGCTCTTCTTAAACGTAAAGTCATTGTGGGCGCTGTTCTTTCTACAGTTATCCTCCTCCTTGTGCATTGGAATAAATTTGGATTCTTTACAATCGAACATCAAGTATCATTCATTCTACAGCTTCTTTTGACGATTCCAGTGCTGTTTTATTCTGGAGGTCGTATTTATAAAGGGGCTTGGTCAAAGGCATTACGAAAAACAGTGGATATGGACACATTGATTGCTCTTGGAACAGGAGCAGCCATGCTCTACTCACTAGTAGCGACATTTGCACCTGATGTTCTATCAGTCAGTGGCATAGAAGCTGATGTGTATTACGATACTGCCGCAATCATTCTCACACTCATTCTTCTTGGAAAATATCTTGAAGACCGCGCAAGAAAGGGAACATCGGAAGCAATCCGCAAGTTACTTGGACTACAAGCCAAGACTGCTCGTATCATTCGTAATGGCAAAGAAGTAGATATTCCCGTTTCAGATGTACAAGTAGGAGACATTCTCCTTGTTCGTCCTGGAGAAAAGATTCCCGTAGACGGTGACATAGTAGAAGGTTCTTCTTCTGTCAATGAATCTATGGTGACTGGTGAGAGCATGCCAGTCTCAAAACACGAAGGAGATAGTGTTATAGGAGCTACTATGAACGAAACAGGAAGTTTTCAGATGAGAGCAACGAAGGTCGGTGCAGATACCGTACTTTCACATATTGTTGAAGTGGTAAAAAAGGCTCAGGCAAGTAAGGCACCAATTCAAAGAATCGCAGACCAGGTTTCAACCATCTTTGTTCCTGTTGTCATTGTCATTGCACTTGTTGCATTTGTTGCATGGATTATATTTGGTGGAGGTATAACTGCATTTACTGCAGCGCTTGTAGCAGCAGTTTCAGTACTTATTATCGCATGTCCTTGTGCATTAGGCATTGCTACTCCAACAGCAGTAATGGTTGGTACTGGTAAAGGTGCAGAGCATGGTATTTTGATCAAAGATGCTTCTGCACTGGAAAATGCTCACAAGGTTACTGCAGTCGTGTTTGATAAGACAGGAACACTGACAGAAGGAAAACCTCGTGTTACAGATTTTATTTTTGTAGAAGGTGTTTCTAAAGAGGACTTATTACCCTCAATTCTGGCAGTAGAGAAACTTTCAGAGCATCCATTGGCTAAAGCAATTGTGCATGATTTACGAGAAAAGAACGTTTCAGAAAATAATGCAAATAACTTTATAGCCTATCGTGGCAAGGGTGTAGAGGCATATGTAGAAAGCAAGACCATACTCATTGGTACGGAGCGCTTTTTGGCAGAAAAAAGTGTTGTTATTTCTCAGGATGTATTACAGAGAGCTATTAGCCTTGAGCAGCAAGGTAAATCAGTTGTATTTGTTGCCTATGATGGTGTGTCCAGTGCAATTATTGCCATTGCAGACACATTGAAAGAAAGTGCAATCGAAACAGTTGCACAGCTAAAGAGCCTCGGTATTGAGCCTGTCATGATTACTGGAGATAATGAAGGTACTGCCAACGCTATCGCTGCTCAGGTTGGGATCGAGCGTGTATTTGCCCGTGTTCTTCCTGAGGAGAAGGCAGAGAAAATCAAAGATCTTCAATTAGAGGGAAAGATAGTCGCTATGGCGGGAGACGGTATCAACGATGCACCTGCTCTCGTGCAAGCCGATGTTGGTATAGCTATGGGATCAGGAACTGATATTGCTATGGAATCTGCGGGGATGACTCTCCTGAACGGAGACATCAGTAAAATTCTTCAAGCATTGAAGCTCTCTCGATTGACCATGCGTACTATTAAACAAAATCTCTTTTGGGCATTTGCCTATAATACACTTGGTATCCCCATCGCAGCAGGTGCACTTTACCCTTTCACGGGTTTATTATTATCTCCTGTTATCGCATCAGCTGCAATGTCCTTCTCTTCCCTTTCTGTAGTGCTAAACTCACTTCGCCTAAAGAAAATTAGCTTGTAGCACGTCTTCTTTAGGACTATTATCCTATACAATGAAACTACCAATTTCTATACTAGCTGGCTTCACCTTCTACATCCTACTTGGGATGTGTCCTATGCAATTATCTATGATGATGCCTTTAGATAGCAGTATGGCGATGATACATACTATGGATATGAACATGGGTAACATGGAAGATTCCAGTCCAGGTGCAGGTTGCTCAGATTGTGAAGATTCTGTTGATCATTTTGCTTTGAAGGAATCCTCTTCTCCAATGAATACTGTTACTGCTGTTTTGCCAGTTTCTGTTGATTCTACAACTGTCTTTAGGCCTCTTTCAGTAGAGATTGCTACAACGATAAATAATGGGCCGCCCATACGTGCGTCGGATATTGTTAAACATATAGTTTTCCGTACCTAAAATCATCATCTATTTTAGATGTATCTAGAATTTCCTAGATATCTTTATTTCTTATTTACCCTACTTTTTATGAAAAAGTTTTGTACTTCTATCCTCGTTCTCTCGGTTTTATTTCTTAGTGCATGCGCATCAAGTGCTCCAATGACTGAAGAGCAGCAAGCAGAAAAATACGGTGTTACTGTAGAACGCTTCCGTGAAGAAAAGCGTGCAGCAGCCCGTATGAACATGGGCATTGAAGAGCACATGATGATGATCGAAAAATAGTATTTTCTACTACCTCCCATGAAATATATCCCTCAACAGTTAATAGCCGAATATATAGCCCTTATCCAGAGACGCAAAAAAATTACTGCGTCTCTGGGACTTTTTCTCTTGTGCACTATTGCACTTCTATTGTTTGTGCAGAAGGGTTCTTTGAAGAATATTGCTGCCCCTGATGCAGGTACCACTCCATCTGATGATTTTTCATATTCTACAGTGAACCCTCAAAAAATGAGCAATGCATCATCAGTGATCCTTCTTGGAACTATTTTCTCTAATGAGACCGCCAATATCTACCCACGACGTGATGGCATAGTCGAGGACGTCTATGTTGATATCGGCGATGTTGTTACAAAAAACCAAGTAGTTGCAGTTCTTCTTCCAAAAGGTGTAGAAGGCCAAAGTGCTGCGATGATATCTGAGAAACAAGCACGAAAAGCAATGGCTGTTTCAGATCTTGTATCCGCAGAAAATGTTGCAGAGGAAATGATCATTGGAACCCGCCAGAAGATCTCTGAAAAAGAGCTCGACCTTCAGATCGCTTATAATGAACAAGCTTCTCTTTTGCAGAAGTTTGCTGAAGCAGAATCTCACATTTCCCAAATGCAGGAGCAGGCACTGAGCACCACTCAAAATGTGTACCAGCTCGTAGAATGGATACTTCTTGGAAGCAATAGTAGAGCAGGGGGAACAACACGAAACGAAGATATACTACGAAATCTTGGTATTCAGGATGCGAGTAATGCATCTCGATATACTGTTGTTGATAGGCTAAATACACTTTCTGATTTGCAATCAGAATATACCAATGCTCCAGTATATAAGAAGCCTGTCTTAATTCAGCCACTTATTAGATCTGCTCTTGATCTTCTTTCTACAACGACAACGTTGCTTCAAGCTACCCCTTCAGAATCTAATGGCAATGGGTATGACCATCTTACCCATGCTCATCTTACAGATCGTTTGAATAAAGTAATTTCAGCACAAGATATGCTTTATAAGGCTAAGGAAAGGCTTGAGGATGCTCGTAATGCCTTCGCAACACTTACATCTTCAGAACCAGAGCTATATAAGGCCTACAAAACCGGGGATCTTACAGACTCTAAGAGCAACAAAGTTCTTATGCTCGAAGAAGCCATACGTAGCTCTTATAATGCTCTTGGACTAACAGAGGCTAATCAGGATCAGATGATCGAAAGACAGAAAAGCCAAGTTCAGATAGCGAATTCTCTGTTACAACTTGAATACGCAAATAGTGGTCATCAGCAAATACGATCACCATTTGCAGGTATTGTTTCAAAACGATTTATCAATGTTGGACAGATAGTTATGCCATCAATGCCAGCATACGAATTAACAGGAGTGCCAACAGCACTTGCCAAAAAAGCAAAGACGGAAGTCCACTTTGGTCTCCCTGAAAATCTGGCTTCTCATCTACGTATTGGTGATTCTATAGATTTCCTTCTTCAATCTGATGACTCTACGATGTATAGCGCAATTGTTACAAGAATGAGTCCTCAAATAGATATGAAGACACATACAGTATCTGTTCAGGCGAAAATTCCGGATGATTTAGTATTACCTCATCAGTCTAGTGTTCGTATTCGTCTTCTTGATACGATGAAACCATTATTCCAAGTCCCCTCTTCGACTGTTAAGAGAGATGGTGATACAGATTTCGTATGGGTACTTGATCCTACATCTTTAGTACCTGAAAAGTTATTTGTTACAGTTCAGTCAGAAGATGGGGAATTCGCAGAAGTTTCAGGGAGTATTTCTACAGGGTCTCTTGTTATTACCGACTCCCCTTCCCTTTTTGAATGATTAATTACATCATCATCAAAGCGCTAGACAATAGACTTGTGACAATGCTTCTCTTTGGAGTCATTGCCATAGTAGGTGTTATTTCAGTGTTGCAAGCTCCTGTCGATGCGATTCCAGACCTTTCTGAAAACCAGGTTATTATTATGACACAGTGGTCTGGGCAGACGCCGAGGAATATAGAAGACCAAATCACCTATCCAATTACCGTTTCGATGCAAGGGCTTGCAGGGGTAAAGGATATCAGAGCAAGTTCTATGATTGGTGTTTCAATGATTACCATTATCTTTGAAGATACTGTTGGAATTTACTTTGCACGAGACAGAGTATCAGAACGATTAAATCTTGTTCAATCACAACTTCCAACAGGAGTTATTCCAATATTAGGACCGGATGCTACAGGTGTGGGCCATATTTATTTATACACACTTGAAAGCGATACTCATACACTCACAGAACTCAGGTCTATTCAAGATTTCACGGTACGATATGGCTTACAAAGTGTACAGGGGGTTGCAGAGGTTGCATCTGTTGGTGGTCATGTCAAAACGTATCAGATCACACTTGATCCCCAGAAACTTCAACAATTTAATGTTTCAATTAAGCATGTTATGGACATAGTACGTATGGCAAATAACAATGTTTCTGGAAAAGTTATCGATACTGGTAGCCGAGAAATTGCTATTCAAGGAATTGGCTTTTTTGAATCTACAGCTGACATTGCAAGTACGGTCATTGGAATGCGTAGTGACGGAGTTCCTCTTACCGTCTCAGATGTTGCAGATGTTCGATTATCTGGGAAATTTCGTCGGTCTATTCTTGCAAATGAAGAAAAGGAAAAAGTTGGTGGCGTTATTGTCATGCGTTATGGGGAAAATCCCCTTGCTGTCATAGACGCAGTCAAGGAGCGTATTGTTGAGGTTGAGAAATCACTTCCTGATGGTGTGACTATCAAACCTTTTTACGACAGAACAGATCTTATCCTCTCTGCAATACGTACCCTCAAAGGTGTTCTTACTCAGGAGCTTATTATTACGACTGTCATCCTCGGGCTCTTCTTATGGCATGTCGGTTCTACGGTGATAACTGCTATTGCACTCATTATGGGTGTTCTTATGACGTTTATTTTTATGAGAATGTTTGGCATCCCAAGCAATATTATGAGTCTTGGTGGAATCGCTATTGCTATTGGAACCATGGTAGATGCTGCAATAGTCATTAGTGAAAATGCCTATAGAAAACTTTTGGAGCACCCAGCACATACACTACCGGATCGTGTACTGCGTATTCGAGAGGCGACACTAGAAGTTGGTGGGCCAATAGTTTTTGCCATACTTATTATTATTTTGTCTTTTACACCTATTTTTACGCTGACTGGACAAGAAGGAAAGTTATTTGCACCACTTGCCTATACTAATTTGTTTGCAATGCTCGGAGCTCTTATCGCTTCGCTTTTGCTCGTCCCAACACTTGCTGTCTTCTTTTTACGAGGAAAACTTCATTCGGATGATTCTATCCCTGTTGTTGCGTATCTTCAGTCAAAGTATAAGCCACTTCTTCTCTTGGCATTAGCTCGTCGAAAAGCGACACTTGGCATAGCTGCTGGACTCGCAGTGCTCGGAGCTTTGGCAATGACACAAATTGGGTCTGAATTCATGCCTCCGCTAGATGAAGGTACGCTCTGGTACATGCCAATTACTCTCCCAGATGTTTCAGAGGAAAGGGCACAAGAACTCCTCTTGGCATCAAACAAAATCATTTCAGGTATTCCAGAAGTAGCAATGGTTGTTGGTAAAGCTGGTCGTGCAGATACTGCAACAGACCCCGCACCTCTTGCTATGTTTGAAACCTTTATTACACTCAAGCCAAAGTCTGAATGGCGAAAAGGGATGACAAAAGAGAAACTTATTTGGGAAATGAATAAGGCAATTTCTTATGAGAACCTCTGGAACAGTTTTACACAACCAATTATTGGTCGTATTGATATGCTTGCAACCGGTATTCGTACGCAACTTGGTGTCAAAATATTTGGGGATGATCCAGTGCTACTCGAAAAAATCGCCATAGAAGTAGAAGGATACCTTTCTCAGGTCTCAGGGGCTGCAGACACTGTCGCAATAAGAACTACTGGCCTTCGGTACCTTGATATTGATCTTCATGACGAATTACTTGCTGTCCATGGCATAGCAAAGATGGATGCTCTTCAAACAATAGCTGCAGGTATTGGTGGCGCCATGGTTACAAAAACAATTGAAGGAAGAGAACAATACGGTGTAGAAGTACGCCTGCAACAGTCTTACCGACAAGATATTGATGATATTTCTTCTCTTCCCATCACAGGAATTAATGGCACTCAGGTTCTTATGGGTACAATAGCCACTATAAAACTTGTTGATGGTCCTGCTGTTATCCATAGCGAAAACGGAATTATGCGCTCTACAGTGCAGACAAATGTACGCGGTGTTGATATGGCAACTTTCGTTAAACAGGCTAACAAGGTTCTTGAGGCAAATCTTACTCTCCCCACTGGCTATACATACAAGTGGGCTGGGCAGTACGAGAATCAGCTGAGAGCAAAAAAGAGGCTTACTATTGTTATCCCTCTTGTACTCTTTATTATTTTCTTGCTCCTATACCTAACATATAAGGATCTAAGCCTTGTCAGTATTGTCATGCTTACTATTCCACTGAGCCTTGTTGGTGGAGTTCTCGCGCTTTACATTGCACATTATAATTTCTCTGTCGCTGTGTGGGTTGGGTTTATAGCACTTTTCGGGAATGCAGTCGAAACAGGAGTTGTCATAGTAGTGTACTTACAACATGCCTTCGAAGAGAGGTTTTTGGATAGGCCAGTTACTATAGATGGTATTCACGAAGCAGTAGTGACAGGTTCCCTCCTTCGTCTTCGTCCTATTCTTATGACGGCGTTCACGTCTGTTATCGGGCTTATCCCGATGATTACAAGCACAGGAACAGGGGCAGAAGTTACAAGGCCGTTGGCCCTTGTCGTGATGACAGGGCTCACAACGTCAGTTCTTCTGACATTGATAGTCATTCCAGTTTTGTTTGCGATGCTACGTGAAAAACAGATTACATCTTTTTAAATAATGTCTTGTACATCTCGTAGTGCTTTTCGAGTGAGCTAAGACTTACCCATTCGTCTTTGCCATGAAGGCCGGCTCCTTTTGGTCCATAGAGAAATGCAGGAATTCCTCTTTCTGAAAAATACCTCGCGTCTGTTCCACCGTGCTCTCTCTTAAATGCAATACTTTCTCCTATTACTTTTTCAGCAACAGATTTAAATAGCATTACTGTTGGATCTGTTTCAGACGTCTGAAGTGGGCTCGCTGTAAGACGCGGTTTTACTATGCAGCTTTCTGGTAGCTCATTTTGTACGAGTGTAATAGCCTCGTCTGGATTCTTACACACTGATGCTGGGAATCGAATATCGAGCACCGCGCTTGCGGTACTTGGCACTTGGTTTTGAGCACCGCTACTGTGTACTGATGTTGGGGTAACAGTAATTTGCCAGTCGCTATGAGTCCCTGATGGGAATTTTTCTGAAAGAATTCTGATTGCTTCTGCAAGGGTAAGATTTGGGTTCTTTGTATCCCATGGATATGCACCATGCCCACCAATGCCTGATACTGTCATGTCTACCCATGCGACACCTTTGTGCTCTATGACAATTCCAAGATCATTTGAGTCTGGTGTAAATGCTGCAGACTCATGAAACATTCCTTCATCCAGTAAATAAGGAATCGTGAGTCCGCCAACCTCTTCATCTGTTGTGATAAGAATGCTTACAGCTGGCTGTTTTTCTTCTTTGCATGCATCACTATATGCCATTAAAAATGGAAGAATATTCCCTTTCATATCTGACGTGCCACGACCGATTGCCCTGTCTCCTTCCACTCTTAATTCGAATTGGTTTTCATCGCCTGGGACAACATCGACGTGTGCAAAAATGAGCAATTTTGCATTCGGATTTTTGAGGTATATCCATGGTGATTTTTCAAAGACTCCCCTCTTGAGATGAGAAATATCTTTCCCACAAAATGTCACTGCTATCCAGTCTAAACATTCTTGTTTCTGAATCTCTGATTCAGCAGTAGATTTGAATGCTATAAACGGTTTTAAGAGTCGTACTAGTTCTTTTTTCATATGATAAAGTATATTAGTATAAGTATTGATATATTTGTCAAATTATTGTATAATGCTAGTACAAATACACATTACACACATACCTTACCATGCGACACACGCGAGCACATCATATTCGAAGTTTAGCAGTACTTACCTCTGTTCTCGGAGTTGTGTTTTTTAATCAGCAAGGTATGGGTACTCGGCATTCACTCGATGTTGCAAGTCTACAATGGCAGGCACGACTTGGTAGTGCCAAAACAATGCGGTCACCTAGTATCTATAAAAATCTTTCTCAGGATGAGCGCATCGCACTTCGTCTTCAAAAGAGACTACGAAGCAATGGTAATATGTCTGCTCCACCAATGGACGAACTTATTAAGGCAGTGAAGCAACGACAGTCTCTCCTTGGAAGGCATTTTAAGGTTTCTTTTTCTACTGATGAAAACCCAGAACACGCAGTGTGGAATGTCTCTGCACAGCGGTACCCGTTATGGCTTAAGCCATCATTTACACTGAGGGATGCATCCTACACTCTTGATACAACAGCAATTGAAAAAACGATGAATAACGAGCATGTGGTTTCTGTCGATGCACCTGTTCATGCTGTGTTGCAGTCCGTCTCTTGGAAAGAGCTTTATAATACAAAAACGGTATCAAGAGCAAAAGTTGATGGTATAGCAAAGTCTGGCTATCTTCCAGATGCAGCAGTTGCATCGAGTTCGATTGCCAAAGCTTTCACATCGGACTTTGAATCCATCACTATTCCACTTCAAAAAATTGATGGTCGAATTGTGAATATGACTGGTGAAGACCTCGGAGACCTTGTGCTATGGGGCCAAGGCAAAAGTGACTATACAGGCTCTACTTATGCACGAAAAATGAATGTCCAAAAAGCACTTAACGAGCATGTACTCAATACTCTCGTAGAACCAGGCGCACAGTTTTCTTTCAACTCCACTCTCAACGGTGCAGTTAGCCAAGGGAATGGATGGCATATGGCAAAAGTTATCTATAATGGTGGAGATCTTGAGTACGCACCAGGGGGAGGAATTTGTCAGGCATCTACAACTGTATACCGTGCAATAGTAAATGCAGGGTTTCCTGTTGAAGCGCGTCGTGCTCATAGCCTTTATGTGAGCTACTACGAAAAACATGGTGTGGGAATCGATGCAACTATCTATCCTGGTTCACAAGACCTTGTTTTTACAAACGATACTGCAAAACCGCTTCTCATCCAATCGTACAATGATGGCTCAGAGGCATATGTTAATATCTATGGAACACCAGACGGACGAACAGTAGAACTTTCTGGTCCATACTTCGCAGCAAATGCACCTGAAGGGTACCAGTACCAAGGGAGAAATCTAAAGCTAACAGAGATTGCATGGGATCAAACAGTGACATATCCAAATGGTGATGTTCACACTGTGCAAATTGGCTCTCGTTATAAATCACTTCCTCAGTACCTTGCTAAAAAGTACGAGCCAACAGAAGTTATTCATGCGTCAGCTCCACTCGCTAGCGCATTGGAGTAGTCTCCTGTAAAGTCTGAGCGATGTGGTTTCGTTCACTTCTGTCATTGGTTTTATGCCTCGGCTTGCAAACATCACTTTGCACTGGAGGATTCTTATCAGTGATATCTGGCATATCAGATCACTTTGCATATAAAGCAGATGATGTAGGTCTTATGTCTTACGGTGCAATTGGAAACCTCACATGTGAGAATAATAAAAGTACTACACATGTTGGTTCTGTTGATTCGAACTGTGGTGATGCATCGAATTGCTTAATCCAAGCATTTCATTTCGCTCAGCGGCAATCCCTCTTAGGGCTTTCTACTTTTGATTTTCTTGCACTTTCTTTTATCGAGAGTCCGTTTTCTGTTCAGATTTCAACTCTAGTACCTCAGCAAATTGCAAGAGCAGGACCACTCTATGAGGATGGTCTACATTTGTCGCATACCCTTTTAAAGAGAGAGTAGAAAGGTCTGTCAATCAATGATTGACGTTTTCGTCAGCGTCTTTACAATCTTTTTACTATATTTTTCACTTTATTATTATGTCAAATACTTCAACTCCATGGTTCGGTGTCTCTATGGCACTTGTAGGAGTCATATTCGGATACGGAATTGCAACGAGTACATCAGCATCTGCTCCTGCACCCTCACCAGCCCCAACTGCTGCTGCTCCGAGTGCACCTTCTGCTCCTGCTGCAGCACCTACTGCTAAGGATGTTATTCCTGTAGATGTTAAAACAGATCACATTCTTGGTGATGTTAAAGCCCCTATTACTGTTATTGAATATTCAGATTACGAGTGTCCATTCTGTTCACGACATCATCCAACACTTCAAAAGCTTGTTGAACAAAATGATGATGTGAACTGGGTATACCGTCACTTCCCACTTGGCTTTCATCCAAATGCAACTCCACTTGCTGAAGCTTCAGAATGTGTAGCAGATCTTGGTGGTAATGATGCATTCTGGAAATTTACTGATGAAATCTTCACAAAGGGTGCAGATGCTACAAAAATTGAAGAGTATGCAAACGAAGCTGGTGTCGATGGTGCAGCTGTTCAAAAGTGTGTAGATGATGGAAAGTTCTCTCAACTTGTTAAAGATCAAATGGCTGGCGGTAGCGCTGGTGGTGTTTCTGGAACTCCAGGTAATATTGTGATCAACAATAAAACTGGTGACACACGCCTCGTGTCTGGAGCACAGCCTATTTCTGCTTTTGAAGCAGCAGTCGAAGCTTTGCGCTAGTATTAGTCTTTTTGTTGCTAAAGCAGGGTCTTATGACCCTGCTTTTTCAGTATTGCTTAAAAAATAAATTGTTATGTATTCGGAAGAAGAAACGCTATACTTCCATGCACAATTATCCCCCAAAACTATGACTATTAATAAGAGATTTACTTTATTCATTCTTCCTGTCCTTCTTTCTGCTTGTACACTTGTTGAAGTGACGCCAGACGACAATACAGTTGATACCCCTGCACAGGTACAAGAAGAAGAGACTTTGAAGGATATTCTTGAAGAGCAGCCAATAAGAGAAACAAATAATGTGACGTACTCTGGAGTTGTTCAGCCTGCTGGTATTAGTATTTATCAGCAAGGTAGTCATCGATTGTCACTTCCTGGTGGCAAGTTCATCTTGCTTGAGGCAGATGATATCGATCTCAATGGATATGTTGGTGAAGAAGTAACTATTTTTGGATCACTACGTCCAACTGTTGAAGTGGGCGGTATGATCATGAGAGTAGAGCGTATAGAACTTGTTATACCAAAAGAAGAAGAACCTATTGAAGACACTAATAGTGAACCTGACAATCTACCTATTGATTCAGAAACTGAAGATAAGGAAATGGAAGAGAAAGAGGAAAAAGAAGAAGAGAAGCAGGAGGGGGCTCAGGAAAAATCAAGTGATGAGAGTTCGTCATCATCTGAATCCTCATCTTCTGAAAGCTCTGCCTCAGAAGTATCATCAGAGTCTGTAGAAGTTTCTGCAGAGTTTACTGAAAGGGTCGACGTTATGTCTCGACAGGACTATTCCCCAGAAAACTGGACACAACAGTACTGTAGTTCTCATATTGGCTTTTGTTCACCTGTCCATAGAAACTGGTGGTTCAAGTCCTTTGGTACTACTAATGAAGAACTATGGCATGTAGAACTATCATCAGCTCCTATCGACGCTATGGGGCAGGGTCCTATTAGTGTTGACCTCATAGCAGGCGATATTCCTGTATCTACTGGCACTGTTAATGAATCAAATGGAAAAGTTATGGGATACAGTGAATGGACATTTGGACGTCACTTTGTCATTTCTGCTGACAGTAGCTTACGTGCTGCTGTGGAGTATATTACACAGAATATTACTGAATATGTGCAGTAGGTATGTCCGTGTATCAACACAAAGCTACGGGTAATAATAATGAGGTAAAGCGACAAGCAACGTCATACCTTCCACTTTTTGAAACATTGCGCCTTTATGCTGGATGGCTACTTGCTTGGTACTCTCTAATCTACATTATTGGTGCTTATCAATTTACTAAAGATCTACCATTTAAAGTCCCCTACGCAGAAAGTTTATTCTTCAGTCCACTTGTTTTGAGTTTTACATTCGCTGCATTTATTTTCCTCCTCCTTTCGAGTGTATATATTCTGTTAAAACGAAAGAAAATTGTAGCAGTTCTATTAGTAATAATCGGAGTAGCTACATTTCTACTTTATAGAATGAACGTTCAATAAGACTACAATCCGAGCTGCTTCCTGATGTCTTCCGCTTGTTGTTCTTCTTGTTGCTTAGCACCTTCTTGCAGAGTGATAGACTGCAAGTCTTTCCAATCTTCTGCATGCTTTTGCTCGAGCTTCATAAGCTGCAACAAGTGCTTAGGAGACAACTGAGAAAACTTCTTTTTTTCTTCATCAAGAATTTTTTGCAACTCATCAATTTGGAATTGGGAAAGCTTTGGTATCGCTTGAATAATTCTCCACTTTTCGTCTCGTGTGAGTGAAATACTTCCACGAAGTAGTGTAAGAAACATCTGTTCATCAAAGTGTGTTTCTGGATGAGCAGGTACAATAATGTTGTCATTTGTAATTTTTGAGCCAATAGTTGAGAATCTGTAGTCACCAACTTCTTTGAGAATACGAATATCTTCGTCATCATATCCTTTTGCCTTCAGTTCTTCATCTGATGGAAGAGGTCCTGGTGGAGGTGGTGGCGGGCCTGCATCCTTTTTTTGTGCTTGAGCACTTGCTGCACCTGAATCTCCTTGAGTAGGAGGGGGCGGTGGAGGTGGTGGAGGTGACGCAAACACTTGTGTAGGATCGAGTCCACCTTCTGGGACATTTTGCCCTGGGCGAGGTGGTGGTGTTCCTTGGGAATCTTGCTGTGGATTACTTCCTGCTGGTGGGTTTGGATCAGTCATAGCTCAAAATAGGTAATCTTTTACTATTCATAGTCTAGCAGTGCTAATTCTCAATACAAACGAATTTTATATAGAAACTCTTGATATTTTGGAGTTTAGGAATCGTTCTGCTGCTTTTCTCGCACGCACAACGAGTTCTGGGTTCATGAGGGACATAGTAGAGACTTCAGGGATTCCGCTTTGTTTGTGACCAAAGAGTTCACCTGGCCCTCTTAGCTTTAAGTCTATTTCTGCCAACTGAAAGCCTGAATTATGCTTTTCCATTGCTTTTAGCCTTGCGCTTCTTGCTTGCTCTGGATTCGTTGTAAAGAGGAAGCAGTAGCTTTTATTGTCACTTCTCCCAACTCGGCCTCTAAACTGGTGCAACTGTGACAACCCAAATCGCTCGGAGCCTTCTATAACAATAATTGTCGCGTTTGGCACGTCGATTCCTACTTCGATTACTGAGGTAGAGACTAACATATCATATGAATGCTTTTTGAATTCCTGCATAGTGTTTTCCTTCTCTTGAGATGTCATCTTCCCATGAAGAAAAGCAATGCGTCTATGGGAAAAACTTTCTTGCAATCTTTTAAATTCTGCTTCGACACTTTTTATTTCTACCATGTCCTCTTTTACAGATTCGGATATCAATGGACATATTACAAATATCTGACGTCCTTCCTGAATTTGATTATCAATGAATAGCTCTACGGTTTTTCTATCGACTGGCGAGACTACTTTTGTATCGATAGGAGATCTATTACCAGGTTTTTCTATAAGAACCGAAAGGTCATGATGTCCGTAAGCAGTAAGGGCAAGTGTTCGTGGTATTGGTGTTGCTGTCATCGATAGAAAGTGAGGACTTCCTTTGCTCGTTAGTCTGTTTCTTTGAGCAACACCGAAACGATGTTGCTCATCAACAATGACGAGTTTTAAATCGTTAAATTTTACGGAGTCCTCAATAAGCGAATGCGTACCAATCACAAGGTCTATCTTCCCTATCTCAATACTTTCTTTAATTTCTTTTGCCTTGCCCTTTGGGACAGAGCCAGTAAGTAATGCAATTCTGGGACAATTTATTTCAATATTGTGCTCTTGGCAATAGTTATAAAAACCGATGAGGACTTTACCAATAGACTCTACATGCTGCCGTGCAAGGACTTCTGTAGGAACCATTAATGCAGCCTGTCCTTTATGCTTAATAACATTCGCAATAACCGCTGTAGCAACAAGTGTTTTTCCAGAACCAACATCACCTTCGAGAAGTCGTGACATTGGTCTATTCTTTTCCATATCTTGCAAAATTTCAAATATTGTTACTCGTTGACCATCTGTTGGAGTAAATTTAAGTGATGAGAAAAAATCTCGTATCAGTTGAACATCCATAGGAATTCGTAATCGTTCTTGAATATTCCCTTGCCATTCTTTTTTCCTCTCAAGTGCTTCGATCTGCATTGCATATAAAAACTCGTATGCAAACCTATTTTGAGCACGTTCTACATCTTCTGCACTGTGTGGGAAATGCATTGCCTTGATGGCATCATTTCTACTGAGAAAGTTTTCTTCTTGAAGAATTTCCTCTGGCAACGTTTCTGGTATGAGCTTTATCGCATCTTTAATGAGGAATATTTTTTCTCGTAACCATTTTGTAGTAATAATGTCATGCTGTGGATAGACAGCAACAAGCTTTCCGGAGTGAATCTGATTACCAGAGACAGATTCCTTTTCTATAGTGGGGCTTTGCAATTGTAGTTTATACCCATTTTCAACAAGCTTTCCCGTGAGCACAACGTGATCGCCGTCTTTGAGGAGTCTTTTGATGTGTGGCTGATTAAACCAAATGACATCGCATACATCTCCATCTGCATCAATGAACGTTGCTGTAACTAGCTGCTTTCTTGAGCGTGTATAGACAAGTTTGATTTTCTCAATTGTTCCAGACACAGTAATTTTTTCATTGAGACCTGCTGTTCGTATTGTGTGCATTGTAGATAAATCTTCGTGTGTTCTTGGGATATACAAGAGCAAATCTTCAACAGTATGTAGTCCCATACTTTCTAAGGCAGCTATGTGATCCTTGGTTGTTTTAAGGACTCCCGGAAGTTTCGTTTGCAAATTCATATTTGTAGTATACGATAATCCCCTTCTATTATGAAAAGACTCCTTGCCATTTCTGTGCTCACAATTGGATTACTCCCGAGTATTCCAGTATTTGTTGCAAGTGCAGCTATTCCTTCACAAGATGAGCTTAACCGTCATTGCAGGTCTCGCTTGGGCTATGCACAAACAGAACCACTTGTTGGATCATTAGTTTTCCAGTTACGCCGGTGTATTACAAATACGAAGCAGCAATACGAAGCACTAGACACGTTCCAACGAAAACTTCAGCGTTATGATCAGATATTCTGGAAGCGATACGAATATGGTCAAAACATTCTTCATGAGTCACAGAGAAGCCTCGATAAAAGAATGGAAAACCAAGAGCAGATTAGAGAGACTTATTACAAAACCAAAACTGTTCAAGAAAGAGAAATCGAACTTAATGAACACAGAAGAAGCCGTAGAACAATTGTTCGCCAGAAAGAACAACAATTGCTACTAGAACGACGTGCGCAGCGCGAAAAATGGACTAAGGCTATCCAGACATGTACATACTATCCACGAGAAAATAGGGAAGAGTGTGTCCAACAAATGCTCACACAGTAGTAGTATTACTTCTTACGACCCCATCTCCACTGAAGAGGTTCTTTCATCTTTTTCTCAAAAAAGAACGTAGCAAGTCCAGCGAATATAAATACGTCTAAGAGAAAACGGACAAATTGCTGATTTGTAGGTTGGTTTTCTGAGAATACACCATTCGAATACCCAGAAAGCAAAATAACAATAACGAGGCCAATAGTACATAGCCATCCTTCCCAACTTACAGGGAAAAACCCGTACCCATAGCTCTTTGGTTTAAACCAATATTTGCTCATAGCATGAGTATACATAAACGTGATCAAATGTCTCTAGAATTATTTTGTCACTATCAAATTGTTGCAGGACATGTAAAAAATCGTGACAATAGTTTTATGAAAAAAATTATTCTTCCACTATTTAGCCTTTTATTTTTTGTTCCCTCAACTGCTTCTGCAATGCTTTCTGATGCTGTCATTGATGAATGCAAAGCAAAATACCCTATTCGAGATTATTCAGTGAACTTTATTCAGGAGAAAACAGGAGCAGATCCTAGGCAATTTTTCATTAGACGATGTATTACAAATGCACGAAAATCCTTTGTAAAAGAGCAACAAATTGAGCATCAGCAAGTTCGTTCTGCAGTTCGATACAACCGTAGTGCTGCAAACGTTATGCAATTGCGTATTGAAAATGAGAACTATATTCAAGACGCCATCCGTCGACAAAATGTAAAAAGGGCGCGCTTTAGAGCTAGGACAAATACATTAAACACTCAGCTTTTGCTTGAAGGCCGCCAAAGCCGTCGCTCCATTGTACGTTCAACAGAGGGAATCGACCGTATAAACGCTATCCGTAGAAATTTGCGTCAGAACAATCTTCCAGATCCATGCACGTCTGTTGGAGCAATTCGCCAATTTAATAACCCATGCAAGGATTATGGCTCTAAAGCTGGAACTACCAATTAAAAAAAGTGATGGTACTCTAGCCATTGCCCTTTTTTTAGCATAAAATCTTCGTCGTCGGGGTGTAGCTCAGTTGGCTAGAGTACGCGCTTTGGGAGCGTGGGGTCGGAGGTTCGAGTCCTCTCACCCCGACCATTACATACACAATATCAACTCTTTGCTCTATGATGACATCCTGCTATGGATCTTCGTATTTTAACATCGGCAAAAGCGCATGGGATCTCTGGAGGATTAACGTATGAATCTTCTTCTGCATTACAACCTGGTACTATTGTTACAATCCCACTTCGCAATACTTCGCTTGAGGGGATAGTTCTTGGTGAAGCAGAAATAGGCAGAACGTTTGATGTGAAGTCTATCCAAAGTGAGCTCTATCCAGAGCCACTCCTTAGTCCAGAGCATATGAAAACAATGGAATGGATTGCTGCGTATTACTCTTGCAGTTTACGGCAAGCAATTAGACCGTTTCTTCCTGGTAAGCCATGGGCAGACCTGCTCCCACAAGAAATCCTCTATTATCAGAAAATTGGTAACGTTGAAGTACAAGGCAAAAAGCAACAAAATGTATTAGATGCGTTAGCTTCTGGAAACTCAATGAGCTGGGATACACTCAGAAATGATACAGGTGCCACAAAAGCAACAATGAAATCTCTTGTTGATAAGGGTGCTATTGTTGAAAAAATAGATAAAGAATTTTCATCTTATTCATCTGAATACATAATAGTAAAGAGGCCAACACTTTCTCCTCATCAGAAAAACGCATACCAACGTATAAGGGAATCGAGTATCCCTTCGCTTCTCTTTGGTGTAACAGGAAGTGGAAAAACAGAAATCTACATGCAGCTTATAGCAGATGCTATTGAAACAGGTAAGCAGGCAATGGTGCTTGTTCCAGAAATATTCCTCACAGAACACTCTATTCCTCGATATACAGGAATGATGGACCAAAAACATATCGCTATCCTTCATAGTAGGTTAACTCCTGCTCAAAAAAGAGAAACATGGAAGCAGATTCGGTTTGGAGACATCAAGCTTATTATTGGCTCTCGTTCTGCACTGTTTGCACCTGCACACAAGCTTGGGCTTATTATTATCGACGAAGAACATGAGTGGACATATAAAAATGAGCAAAGTCCTCGGTACCATGCACGAGAAGTTGCTGAGCAACTCTGTGAGAACTTCAACGCAAGGCTCGTACTCGGAACTGCAACACCGTCTTTGGAGTCTTGGTATAAGGCAAAGAATGGTGCGTATACTCTTGCTGAGTTATCGGAACGATATGGCGATGCACTAATGCCACATGTTACCGTTATCGATCTTTCTACTGTAAATTTTGCAAATCACTATCCTTTTAGTAATACATTATTTGATGCAATTGAGGAGAGGTTATCACAAAAGGAACAGGTGGTACTCTTTTTAAACAGGCGTGGAATGGCTACATCTATCATGTGCCTTGATTGCAAGAGAAGGCTTATTTCCCCAGAGTCAAACCTTCCATTTACTGTGCATAGAACTACTCAGAACCAGTACTATCTTCAAGACCATACAAGTGGTGCAACAGCAAGGATTCCAGAAGTCTGCCCTGGATGTCAGAGTACAAGACTCCACAGCGTTGGAGCTGGTACACAAGGTATAGAAGACACCTTGCATAAACGGTTTCCTTCTGCACGAATTTTGAGAGCTGATAGTGATACACTTACAAGCCCTGATGAAATGCGTTCATTGCTCCACAAAATGGAGAATGGTGAAGCAGATATTTTACTCGGTACGCAGTCTGTCGTAAAAGGGCTCGATCTTCCGCGAGTAACACTTGCTGCAGTTCTTATCGCAGATGTTGGAATGTCCTTACCGCATTTTAGGGCAGGAGAAAGAACATTTCAGTTGTTAACACAGTTAACGGGTAGGTCTGGTAGAAAAACTTCTGGCGAAGTTATTCTGCAAACATTTAGACCAGATTGCCCCGAAGTAAAACTATCTGCATTACATAAAACAAGTGAGTATCTAGATTACGAGCTGACAACACGAGAGAAAATGCTCTACCCGCCATATAGTACAATGCTTCGCTTAATTTTTAGAAATAGCGATCAGAAGCATCGTGCGGAATCTCTGACTGCAGAACTTCGTTCATCATTTGAGCATTTAAGAATAGGATGTTCGCCTACTTTTTTTGGTGGCGGAAAAGAATGGCACATCCTCGTACGAGGAAAAAATCCGCAACAGATTCTATCCTCAATAGACTTAACAGATATTGTAGTCGATATTGACCCACTCGATTGTGTATAATAGAAATACTTCCCCTTTCTTTTATGAATAAAACCATCTTATCAATCATCGTAATGTCCAGTTTTCTTTCTGCTCCACTTGTACAAGCTGCAGACTTTAAGGCAGGAGAAAGACTGAATATTTCTAATAATTTTTCAGAAGACAGTTATATGGCTGGTGGACAGGTTCGGATTGATAATTCTGTTTCAGGGGATTTGTTTGTTGTTGGTGGTGAGGTTCGGATTGATAGCTCTGTATCAGAAGACGTTGCTGTTGTAGGTGGAGACGTTCAAATTTCTGGACGAATAAATGACGACTTACGAGTTGTTGGTGGACAAATAACAATTGATGCCACAATTGATGGAGACCTACTTATTGCAGGTGGAGAAGTTACGATTGAGAAGGATGCACGAATCACAGGAGATGTTATTATTGCTGCTGGGCAAGTAACTATTTACGCTCCAATTGGAGGTGATCTTAATATTCATGCTGGTCAGGCAGAACTTAATAGTTCTGTTGGTGGGTTTGTTGAAATTTATGCTGAAGATGTAACACTTGATGGAACAATTATTGGTAATGCGAAGATTGTTAGCAAGTCCTTTACATATATTAACGATTCGTCTATCAAGGGAGATCTTGAATATTGGACAGTAGAACGAGAAATGGATATTGATAGCATCGTTGCAGGGACTGTCTTCTATAACGAAGATCTTGGTATGTCATCAAATGAAAAGGCTATTGCAGCTGGTGGTATAGCAGCTGTTCTCATTGCACTTGCTGCAGCTCTTTCTCTTTACAAGCTTCTTTCTGCATTACTTCTTATTACAATCCTTGTTCTTGCTACTAAGAAGTATTTTCCAACTGCTGCTAAGGAATGTATGCAGTACCCATGGATAAGTATGCTTACTGGAGTCCTCTTCATTGTTCTGACACCAATTGTTGCGATTCTATTTATGGTTACTCTGATTGGTATCCCTATTGGTTTTGCTATTATCGCTATGTACATAGTCGTTCTCTTCTTTGCTAAGGCATTTGCAGCTATTACTCTTGCTCAGTGGTATGCACTACGAAAGAAGAAAGCATGGAAGTCATTTAAGCTCATTGGCGCATCAGTTCTTGTGTATGCACTCATTAGTATTATCTCTATTGTTCCAGTGCTTGGGTGGCTTGCAGCGAGTGCACTTATCCTTATGGGTATTGGAGCATGTGCACGCACCGAGTATGCGATGTTTCTTAAGGTGCGATAGTGCGATACCTGCGGCTACAGATACATTGAGTGATTCCTTTTTACCCATCATAGGGATCATCACTGTAGAGTCGCATAATGCAAGAATATCTGAAGGGACACCAGTCACCTCGTGTCCAAGCACTAGACACGTTTTTGCGGAGGGTGAGTACTCATGAATAGACTGTGCTTGATCTGTAATTTCCAATGCTAGGATTGTCCACCCATCATTTTTTAGTGTTTTAATGAGTAGTGTAGGATCTTCTTGGTATTCCCATTTTATCCATTCCTCTGCCCCTATTGCAGTCTTAGATATTTCCCTTCGTGGTGGAGTTGCTGTATACCCTGTTAAAAAAATCTTCTCGACACAAAAAGCATCTGATGTGCGAAAAAAAGAGCCGACATTCCAAAGAGAACGTATGTTGTGTGCGAGGAGAACAATTCTCTTTTCCATTATACTAGACGTTTAATTGTTGATGCGTGGGGATTCCCGAATATGTTAAGAATCGATTCTTCACACACTTCTTCGAATGAAACTCCACTACAAACATAGCACACTCCGCATTCTGCCCCCTTTCCAATCTTTTGAGAATCTGTATCCGGCTCGTCCGTGCGTAGCAATGTATTGTCACTAAGAATAGACTTATGTTGTTCTTCTGATTTTGTATCAGCGTTCCATTTCGTAAAACTATCCCTTCTTCTGATATACGCTGTTTCTTTGTTTGGATTAAAATGTGTCATTGTTCGTAATACAGAATGTGCAGTATCACTTTCAAGGGAGATATACCGCAGTTGTTTAATAGTAATATTCTGCTTTTCACGTTTTGCAGCTTGCTGCACTGTACGCTCCTCATTATTAACAATGATGGTTTCAATAAATATTTCTGTTCCAGATGCTACTCTTTCTTGTACTTCTCGCTTACTGTTGTTATTTTTTACAACATATTCTTTTTCTCTTAGGGGATGATTTTCGATCCATGTTTTTATAGAAGCAAAATATGGGTCTCCGAGAGGTGTTCGTTCTGGATGTGGCATCAATGCAACAACGTTTCCTTCAGGGTTACAGATTCCAGCAGCAGACATTTCAGAACCGTTTGGGTTGTATGTCGTTGAAGATGCTACATTTCCTACCTCGTCACAGTACACAAATGCGAGCTGATTGTTATCATGTAGTTTCTGCCAGAGAACTGTATCTTTTGTTGTAAAACGCCCTTCTCCATGAGCAAGTGGTATATGCATAGTGCCATTCCAATTACTCGTCGCACAACGGCTTGTATCACATTGTGGGGTAATCCATACCCATTCATTAATAAAGCCAGTTGCATGCCCATCAACAACATTCTTCGCGAGGCTCATCTCTAGTCCATCAGCATTTGGAATAAGGCCACTTTCAACGAGAATTTGTGCACCATTACAGTTTCCAATAACAACTTTTCCTTTTGAAGCCTCTACTTTTATAAACTGAAGTAGTGGATCTCTCGCTGCTACCATTCCAGCCCTTCCTCTATCTTCATAACTAAAGCCACCTGGAATAAAATACCCATCGACATCAATAAGTTTTGACACATCATCATTCCACCGAAAGAATACTGGCTCCATTCCGTTGTTACGAATTGCACGAATAGACTCTACTTCACAGTTATTTCCTGGAAAGGAGACTACGGCAATTTTGGGCATTCTCATGCGAACATGGTAAACCCACAGGCTATTGGCTTCAAGTTAAACCTTCATCACTTCTTCATCTTTCTCCTTCTTGCTAACCTCAATTTTTTCATTTGACGCTTTGACAGCTTTTTCGAGTTCTTCTAAGAGTGTGTATCGAAGGTCTTCATCTTTCTCCTCATCTTTAATCTTGTCGTGAGCATGTTGACGTAGTTGACGAACAGAAATACGAGCATCTTCTGCGAGTGAATGTACAACCTTCTTTAGATGAGTTCTTCTTTCCTCTGTCATTGGTGGTAGGCTTAAGCGAATGACATTTCCGTCATTCACAGGTGAGACACCAAGATCTGCTGCTGATAATGCAGATTCTATAGCACCCATAATAGAGTTATCCCATGGCTGAATGACAATAGTTCGTGCGTCTTGAATGCTCACTCCTGCAACTCCTTTTAGTGGCTGATTTTGTCCGTATGCATCGACAGTAACAGACTCCACAAGTGCTGCGTTTGCTCGACCTGTCTGTAAGCGAGCGTATTCGTTATGTAGAAACAAAAATACTTTTTCTACTTCCTGTGTAAAAGATTCAATACGGACATCAGACATAATATGTGGGGTATTAATTGTGAACAATTGTTCCGATCTTCTCACCAGAGGCTGCTTTTAGCAAGGAACCTTCTGTATCAAATTTGAAAACGCAGATTGGCAAGTTTTGATCCAGACAGAGGCTAAACGCTGCTTGGTCCATGACGTTTAGGTGTTGTTCTATGCAGTCTTGGTATGAGATTGTTTCATATTTAACAGCGTCCTTGCTCTTGTTTGGATCTTTATCGTACACACCATCAACATTTGTTGCCTTGAGAAACATGTCACATTGAAGCTCTGATGCCCTCAGTGCTGCTGCACTATCTGTCGTAAAGTATGGGTTCCCTGTTCCTCCTGCGCAGATAATAACCCTCCCCTTCTCTAAGTGACGCATTGCTCGCCTTCTGATGTATGGCTCTGCAAGCTGTGGTACATTAATAGCACTGCACACACGTGTATTTTGACCAAGTGTCTCGAGTGCAGACTGAAGACCAACTGCGTTCATAATGGTTGCAAGCATGCCAATGGCATCACTGGATGTTCGTTCGATACCACTATCTTGTGTATCTCTAAACCGCCAGATATTTCCTCCTCCGACAACGACAACAACCTCATGGCCTGCATCTGCTACTTCCTTGATACTTTTTGCAACACCTATGAGACTATCATGATTCAAACCAAAACCGCCTTCCCGAGCAAAGAGCTCTCCTGAAAGCTTTAGCATGATTCTTTTGTTTTTCATCCACGAAATTGTACCGTATTTTGCCATTTACGCAAGGGTTCGTTTGATACTAGAATTGTGTTATAATAAGTCTGGTTTTGCCCTGATAGCTCAGCTGGATAGAGCAACAGCCTTCTAAGCTGTAGGTCGCTGGTTCGAGTCCAGCTCAGGGTACCATTACTGTTTCACAATTCTCGTCGCACTTGCCTGAGCTGTTGGCATGACGAGCATATATTCAACATTCATGCGCGCTGGTGCTTGCAAACAAAATAGAACAGAGTCAGCGATGTCCTCTGGCGTAAGCGGTTCGTATCCTTGGTAGGTTAATTTTGCTTTTTCTGTATCACCTTTAAAGCGAACATCTGAAAACTCCGTTTCGACAGCACCAGGTGCAATGTCTGTAACACGTACGCCAGTACCTGCAAGGTCGATGCGGAGTGACTTACTCACCATTTTTACAAATGCCTTACTTGCGCAGTACACAGAACCACCTTCGTATGCTTCTATTCCTGCAATACTACTAATATTTACGATGTGACCTTTCGATTTTATGATCGATGGCACTGCTAAGTGCGCAACCTTGAGAAATCCTGTGATATTTGTATCAATCATCTTCTGAAAATCGTCCCACTTGTAATCTTCAAAGCTACACTTCTCTTGAGCAAGCCCTGCGTTATTAATAAGTGCGATTATTTCTTTATCATTAATAGCTTTAAAAACAGATTCAACCTGAGAGTGATTTGTAACATCCATTGAGTAGACAATAATGCTGACAGATTCTGATTCTAGCTCTTTTTTTAATGCTAGCAGCCTGTCCTCTCGCCTTGCTGTAAGAATGAGGTTAAAACCAGCAGCAGCACATTTGCGTGCACAAGACTCCCCTATTCCGCTACTAGCGCCTGTGATGAAAACGTATCCATCTTTTTCCATACAAAGAGTATGGTTGAGCTTTTGCCTTAAATCAATACTTATCGCAGCAGCCTTTTCTTTCTCCTCATCCAACCAACTCCTCCTGCGATACCTGTGATAGCAACGCCAACCATTCCTGGTCCAGTCTCCCCTGCTGGCGCGTGATTTGAAATAACTGGAGCTAGCTGCGCATATGGATAGTACCCATATCCATACTGTGTAGGGTATTTTGGTAGTTGTTGCTGTACTGGTGCGACAATTGGTGCTGATGGTTGTACTGTTTCATTTGAAGCATTCTCACTCTTTACCGATCCAATTGGATTCACCTTCAATACCTCAATTGATGTACAAAGATTCCCAGTAATTGTGTCTCCAGGATTGTATTGCTTATAAATTTCCCGAGCGAGATCAATATTTTTTACAATGGGGATTCTTTGTCGTACTGCAGCTTCCCTAATTGCTGCTGCCTTATAAGCCTTACCCTTAATAGTGAGTGTTGAACATCCCGCGCCAGAATTTACAAATGAAAGTGCATTCGCGTATTCTGTTGGATTGACAACAACAATATCTGCATCGATAACTAGTGAATGCACTGATGCAACAATTGTCTTAGGCTTTGCATTTTCTACATCGATTGTATTGTTAGTAGGAGCTTCCTTTAGACAAAACAAACTACAACTATCATGTGAATTGAGATTTCCGTCATCGCATTCCTCGCCCTGCTCTTGTATTGCATTTCCACATTGTGCATACCGTTGAACTTGTAGCATCGTACATTGCAGAGAACATAACAATTCTCCATCACATTCTTCATCAGAGTCTGTGACATCATCACCGCATCGTGGCAATGTACAATTCGTTCGACATGAATCTGAATAGAAATCTGAGTTTTGCTTTCCACTATCACATTCTTCACCAGCTTCGATTATTCCGTTTCCGCATTGTGGCAGTTTTTTAGACGTATCTTCGATTGGTGCAGATGGTTTTACGTTATTTGGAATAGAACTTGTTACCTCCTGTTCTTTTTCTTTTTGAGCAGAGCTTTTTTGAGCTGGCTTTATTGTCGGAGTTTTTGACTTACATGAATTTGAACAAGCGGTATTTTTTGTACTCTCGTAATCGCATGTATTTCCATCACCACAATCAGAATCTAGGCGACAGGATTTTGTAGTATTGTTACTACACGTACTACCATTATCACATTGCTCATCATCGGCAGTCCCATCTCTATTGTCTACACCGCGTTCTTGCACAATGCCATCACCACAGAATTCATCCTTACATATATTACTACATCCATCACCAGACTGTGGCTTTGCCGTTCCTCCTCCAGCAATACATGTCTCTGCAGACGTTTTATCTGTCCAGAATGATCCGTCGAATGTTCCTCCTTCACACGAACCTCCTGCATCACACTCTTCACCTGCTTCGATGACACCGTTACCACATAGCTTTGCAACAGATTGGTTTGGTGCCTGAGAAGAATTTCCAGAGTCACACGGTTCTAGGAATTTCTTGTGACAACCTCCTGACTGTGTTCCCTGTTTACTTATTACTGGAGCTGGACATGATTCACCACAAGTCGCCACTTCATATGTCGTTACCCCATTAACCGTACCAATAACTTTTGGCTCACAGTCTTCTTTGAGCTGTGGGCTAACAATACCATCACCACAAAACAGCTTTTTACAGTCGTAGGAGCATGTTCCAAGACCATTGAATCGCGCTCCTGCATCACACTCCTCATTTTTGTCTATGTCTATAATACCATTACCACAACCATCTGGGGGAGCTTCTCTCTTGTAATATGATGCATTTGCAGATGCTGATGATACAACTCCTCCTCCACCACCTGCAGACCTAAGCAAACAGTTTGAGAGACAATCTCCGACGTTTGGAAGCTCACATTGCTCTTCTCCTTCAATAACAGCATCTCCACAAACTGCAAATTGACAGTCGTTTGGACAGAGATCTTCATTGTTACTATTTCCATCATCACACTGCTCCCCAGTGTTTACAACTCCATCTTGGCATTCACCGAGGAATAACCAGTTCGTATTATTAGAACTGTCCACACAACCTGCAGTACATGCAAGAGTTGCCCCACTAAATGCATTATTGTCTTTCACATCTAGATATTCTAGAAGTGTTGCTCCAGAGCTTTCTGCAATAAGAAGAGCACGACTTCCGGTATTTGATACTCGAAGAGAGATAAATTGTCCTACAGACCCCTGAAGCGTTAGCGCACCAGATACTGTTTGCTCTGTATTGGACTCGAATGTAATAGTTTTTGCCACTGTTGTTGTTCCTGCAAGTTTATTAAATGCTGTTGATCCACGAATATTCTGATCACCAGTACCATCTAATGTCACAGTACCACTGTTGGTTCGTAGTTCCCCATAGATATTCATATCACCTGTCACATTTATTGTTTTTGTTGCCCCCATGTCAAGTATAGATCCGAAAATTCCAAGATCGCCATTTATATCTAGGTTTGAGCTTAGTGTGTACGAACCAGAACCAGAGGCTTTGTTTCCTGCTGCAAGTACTGATATTTCAGATCCAGACATGGTCCGTGAGTATATTCTGAAATCATCAATAGTTCCGATAAACGGAGCATTTCCTGAGTCGTCGTCTCCGATTGTAAAGTTCTGTGCTGTCGTATAGGTAGCTGTTGCTGTATTGAGCGATCCAGTTTTTGCACTCACATCAATTAAACCATCAAAGAAAATATTACTGTCGTTTGTATTGAATGGATTCCACGTCACACCAAAATGGTGCCAATCCTCATCTGTTACTGTTGATGTTGATGTCATTGTATATGTATCTGCTCCATCAGCTACTTCAAAGAGTAGCTTGTCTGATTCATCATCAATGTACAATGTGTACCCAGCGCTAGATGAACCAGAACCACTCTTCTTAGCAAAAATTACATCTTCTGTCGATGCAGATTTTCTTCGGAACCACCCTACAAATGTCTTTTTGATTGTCTTGGAAATGTCAAAGCTATCTCCAAATTCTATAACATCATCTGTTCCATCAAACTCTATTGCATGTGGATTATAAAATAGTGTTGTACCAGAGTTTGTATCTACCCATAGTGGACCATTTGTTAGCACTCCACCTGTTCCAGTATTAAACGTGCTACCTGAGGCATTCACACCAACTCCTTCATCAAATCTAAAGTAGCCATCGAGACCATCATCGATATACAGGTTTCCAAGTGTTGCAGTACGCACACCAAGAATCTCTCCAGAGTTTACCGATGTAAGCTTCATGTCTCCTGTAAGAGTCAGTGCTCCTGTACCAGAAACAATAACCGAACCAGACGCAGTGATGTCGCCTGTTCCCATTGTAAGTCTTCCTCGGATATCGAGGTCGTGAGTGAACAAGCTTCCACTTGCTGTATGAGTCGTTGTATTATTAATAAGCAACTCTTTGTTTGCACCCATATGAAGGTCATCCCCAGAAAGAGTGTACACAGCAGTAATGTCTGCGTCTGTTGCTGAACCATCTGCTGTATCAAGATCTGTCGTAGTAATATTTAAATTCGTGCTATGAGTACGAAGTATCAGCCTATCTTTGTAGATGTCCATACCTGTGACAGGTGAATCTGATAGGACCGTATCGTTAAATTTACCTACGAGCATTCCATCTTCATTTTCACCATCTATAAATACCGATACAACATCGTGTGATGAAATCGTTAAACCAGTAAATGAGTAACTACCATTCGTTGTTGTTGTCGTAGTAGACGCTGGTGATCCATTAATATAGATAGCGACACCTGTTCCTGTACCAACTGGGGTTACTCCTTCATCCCAGTAGACTTTTCCGTTAAATGCTACGTTACTATACCCATAAGCCAGTTCCATTGGTTTAAAATCAAGCCCTGTAGGCCTCAAGACAATTCGTGCCTGCATAAAAAATAAATATACGATTGCGCATACTGCAACAGATGTTAGAGCCCTTTCTCGAAATACTGTTTTATTCATAAATCATATAATTATACCATAAATCGCTGTTTTGAGTCATTTCTATCACTTGCAAATGTTAAGAATTATGTTCATCGCAAACAGCTTTAAAATGCGGTATTGTATACGTATACTCACTTTTCTTATGATAGATTCTGATTCAGACTTCGAGCCACTTACACGCACTAAGGTTATCTGTACTATTGGTCCTTCTTGCTGGGATGTGAAAATAATGAAGGAGCTAGCAGATAACGGCATGAATATTGCACGACTAAACTTTTCACATGGCGAACGCTCTCAGCATCAAGAATCTATAGACAAAATTGCTGAGATTAACAAAGGTCGTCACCTTAAAGTGGCCATTATGCAAGACACCAAAGGGGCAGAAATACGATCTGGAGATGTAGAGAAGAAAATTGTCATTCATGAAGGTGATGAAGTGGTATTTTCGCCAAAGCCACTCCCTAATGAAAAAAGACCTGTTATCATTGTGAGCTATGATGGTTTTGCGAAGGATGCACTTGAAACAAAGCAAATACTTATTGATAACGGAGAGATATATTTAGAAATTGTATCTATTGAAAAGAACGGCACTGTTATTGCAAAAGCTGAGCAAGGAGGAGAAATTGGATCTCGACGACATATTAGTCTTCCTGGCGCAGACATAGACCTTCCATCAATCACAGAGAAGGATTGGGATGACATTACATTTGGAGCAAAGCAAAATATAGACTTTATTGCACTCTCATTCATTCGCTCTGGTGCTGAAGTAGAATCTGTGCGCAAGCTTCTTGAGAAGCTTAAAAGCACATCAAAACTTATAGCGAAAATTGAAACTGTGAAAGCAGTAGAAAACATTCAGGAGATCATCGAAGCCTCAGATGCAATTATGGTTGCACGAGGAGACCTTGGTTCCGACCTTCCATTTGAAAAACTTCCTGTCGTTCAAGATGAAATAGTATGCAGATGCAAGGACGAAGGAAAGCCAGTAATTATTGCGACACAAATGCTTGAAAGCATGATGGAATTTCCAATGCCAACAAGGGCAGAGGTTACAGACACAGCGCACGCTGTTAGTACTGGGACAGATGCAACAATGCTTTCTGGGGAAACTGCAGCAGGTGCACACCCTCTGCTTGTATTAAAAGCAATGAAGCGCATTCATAAAGCAACAGAGCAACATCTTGCACGCCTTGAGACTGTGTATGACATCCGATTCTCAAGCAAGGCTGAAGAAGAAATGGACAGTGCTGTGAAGCTTGCAGAAGAACAACATGCTGAAGCCATTGTCCTTCTTTCAGACACAGGACGAACTGCAAGAAACATTGCGAAGTTTCGCCCCAATATTCCAATAATAACTATTGTGAGTGATCCAGTTGTTCAACGTCACCTAACAATTGTCTATGGCGTATATCCGCTGTATATAGAATCCACTGCATCTGACGAAGAAATGATGGATAAAGGGGTAGAACTCGCTATGAAGATTGGACTACTTCATAAAGACCAGCGTGTCTTACTACTTCGAGATAGAGCAAACAAACCAGAAGTTGTTAATCTGTAGACTACTTCTTTCCATCCCATTTGTGCCATGGCATTTCTAGTTCATCGAGTGGAATGTCATCAATAGACAATTCACGAACACTTTCTGCTGCCTTCTTTGAAAGTTCAAGAAGTCTTTTTCTGTAAATGTAGCCGAATACACCTCCACCAAGAAGAAGTATCCCTACAGATCCACCCCAAACACTATTTCCATGAGCAGCCATGAACGTAGGATACGTGCATTCTGCAGTACAGCTATCTGTACTATCGCACTCTTCATTTTCATCCACAACACCGTCTCCACAAAATGATACTCGACAGTTTGTTCTACAGGAATTCTCGAGAGTATCAGAGTTGAGCTTACCATTGTCGCACTCTTCGATTCCATCGACTTGTCCGTCTCCACATATAGTTTCAATGGTACATCTAAAGCTACATCCATCTGCAGATTGTGTGTTTCCGTCATCACATTCTTCAGTGCCATTAATAGTCCCATCTCCACATACTGAGAGTGTGCATGTTGTTAAACAGCTATCGAGATTGTTTTCATTTCCATCATCACATGCCTCAAGGCCTTCTGCAATGCCGTTTCCACAAATACTAATCGTACATGTATTTGTGCATTCATCAGTATTTGAATTGTTGCCATCATCACACTGCTCGTTCCCATTGACAATACCGTCGCCACAGCGTGCAGTGGTGCACTGCGACGTACATGCATCGTTATCTTCTTTGTTACCATCATCACAATCTTCATTTTTTTGTACAACTGAGTCACCACAGTATGGCATGCGACAATCATTCGCACATGAGTCTGCATTATTGCTATTACCATCATCACAACCTTCACCCTTCTGAACAATACCATCACCACATTGAGGTTTTGTACACTCATTAGAACATGAGTCATCATTGAAAGTATTACCATCATCACATTGTTCTCCGTTGTACTTTTGCAATAAACCATCTCCACAACGTGGTTTTTTACACTCATTCGTACAACTATCTTCATTTTCTCTATTGGCATCGTCGCATTCTTCTGCATACGGTGCTGCACTTGTAATCACACCGTCACCACAAAATGGTGTAGTACAGTTATTTCGACACGTATCGAAATCGATGTTATTTCCATCATCACACTGCTCTCGACCTTCTTTAATTCTGTTACCACATACAGAGAGCTGACAGTTATTAGGACAGTCATCATTATTTGTAAAATTACCATCATCACACTGTTCGTTATACGGAGCGACACTTGTTGTTATTCCATCACCACATCGAGGCTCTGTGCAGTCATTTCGGCACGCGTCATTATCTTTCGAATTTCCATCATCGCATGCTTCGCCTGGCTGAATAATACCATCACCACATCCAGTCTTTATACACTCACTGGAACATGAATCTTTGTCATTATCATTCCCGTCGTCACATTGTTCATCTGCAGCCTTATTTTTATAGCCATCACCACATTGTGCAGCGGTACAGTCTGCATTGCAGCTTCCAGTATCTATCCCGCGTGAATCACAAAACTCTGTACCTTCCACAATACCATCACCACATCGAGGAATACGACACTGCGTTGTACAGCTATCGTAGTTACTACTATTTCCATCATCACACTCTTCACCAAATTCCACTTTTCCATTACCGCAAACAATTGGTTGGGTACTTTGCTTTGTTGTACTTGTATCACTAGCAGTATTTTGCTGTGGGAAGTAGAGGTTAATGAGCGGTGATGTTTGGGATGACTCTACAACAGTATCAGACACTACTGGCTCTGGAGCCGATTCTTTAAATTGTTCATCTTCACATGATGGCTTAGAGAAATTGTATGTACATCTATCTGGATTACAGGAGATGTTTCCATTCGCATCCTCTTCACATACAGGGATACTACATGCAACTCCACAGCTTGGTTCGAGGAAGCGAACCTCTGTAGCTAGTTGCTTTGTAATAGGGTCCAAAATGTATATCTCTTGCGTGTCTGGCTCACAGTCTTCACCAATATGGGCACTCACATTTCCGTCACCACAATAATAGAGCTCGCATGTATCAGAACAGAAGCTTGCACCATTAAATCGTCCCTCGTCACATTCTTCACCTTGGTCTGGAATTCCATCACCACAATTTGGTGGAATGACAGTCTCTGTCTCTTTACCCTCATTTAATTTCATTGGGCAACCAGGTGTTCCATACACTTTGCCAATACACTCAAAATTCTGAGAACTCGTTAGTTGAGGTAAAATGTGTTGGTATGTTGCGCCAGACACACCTACAACGGCCAATGTGCTCAATGCACCAATGAGAAGTTTTGTTTGCATGTATTTGTAGATATTATACCATTTTTAGCCTTTTAAGCATAGGGCTATATTTGTATTCTTTACATATAGCTATTCTAAGCGCAATAGACGGCTATTTTTCTTACAGTGATTCTACAGTATATAGAGGATTTTTAACGTTAATCATCGATTGTGTCTGCCTATCTGACTCTATTTTCTCCATAGCTTGTGCCTTTGCAACCTGCATATTCAGTACTTCTTCTTCAAGTAATAATTGAGATCTTTCTCGTTCTAAGTTTCGCAACTGGTACCCTTTTGTGGCATTACTGTTTTGATGAAATAAAATAAGTAATGCAAGAATTAAAATAATAGAACCAATAGCAAACATAAGCATTACTGTACTTTGGTTGACCATAGCACCAAGTGACGAGCGCTTTTGTTTTGCAGAGAATTGGAAAAGATTTTCAAACACCGAGGTAGTATACCACTTCTACTTCTTTCGCAGAACTCTAAGGATTGCACTTCGAGATCGTTGATTTGCTTCCACCTCCTCTTCGCTTGGCTTTATTGCCTTACGAGTAATGAGCTCGAAGCCTGCTTCTTTTGATACAGCCCCAGTTCTATCGTCTATCTCTGGAGTTGCAAGTGCCTTAAACGTCTGCTTCACCATTCTGTCTTCGAGACTATGAAACGAAATTATACCAATTCTACCACCACTATGAAGGATTTCTGGCCCACGGCGCAGTAGCACCTCTAGGGCATGAAGCTCGTTATTTACTGCTATTCTGAGCGACTGAAACACTTGTGGAAGAAATGATGCATTTTTATGATGAAAAACGTGTTCACAGGATGCATTTAATCCGAATGTTGTTTTTGGCTTATCTGTCTTGAGTACTGCCGCGAGCTTTCTGCTCTGGCGAATTTCTCCATAGCGATAAAAAATATCCGCGAGTTCTTCTTCTGTACTCGATGAAATCCAGTCGGCTGCTGTTGGACCCGCCGTTCTGTCGAATCGCATATCGAGCGGACCATCTGCCCGAATAGAAAACCCTTTCTCTGGATTATCTAAATGCGGTGAGCTGAGTCCTAAGTCTGCAAAAATAATATCGAAGGTGCCTATATCTAGCTCCTCTAGTCTTTCGAAGTTTGTATGAATGAATGTTGTATTTTCTGCAAATTCCTCAAGATTTTCTTGAGCAGTTTGTACGTTGTCGTTATCAGCATCAAGACCCGTGAGTGCCCCACCTGTACCAATCTTCTCTAAAAATGCTCGACTATGCCCAGCAAGACCAAGAGTAACATCAAGAACAGATTCTCCTGTTTTTGGAGCTAAAAACTCCAGAGTTTCATTGATCAGAACTGGCCTATGATTTGGATCAAAATTTGTCATTTTATAGGTGAATTTATATTGAGTATTTTACCCCTGATTCAGGGCACTATATTGCCACTGTTCGTCTCTATAAAGCCATTGACTTGATGTTTAAAGTTTGTACTATAGGGGACTTTATGACTTCTCTTACCTCAACACTTCTTGGGCTCATTATGGCTGTGCCTACAGCTCCACTTACCCTACTTCCTTCTACTGGCGATGTATTACCAGTTGCGCATGAAATTCGCATTGAAGACTGGGAAATAGAGAAAAGAGACAAGATCGTAGTCGATACAGAGTCTAACACAGGCTACATTTTCCATGAGGATGGGCAATACCTCTCATTTGAGGTTGTAACAGGACAAAAACGTTTTGTGTCATATATCGGTAGGTATTACAACGCTGCAACGCCAAACTGGAACTGGGTGATTAAATCCCTTCATATTAAGGGTGATCGCCTAACATTTGGCCCTTCTGGCCGATTTTTACGACTCTATAAAGATGGTGAAGAGCACACAGCCTACGGATTCCATGAATATGGCCAAGAAGAAGAGATATTCACAGGTATGGATACAAGATTCCGTAGTATGGGATGTATCATTGTACGAGTACCAATGATGGACCTCATTGTAAATACATGGGAACAGAACGATGGATACCTACCAGTGAATACTGTGTACGGCATTGTGGATCTTACAGAAGAGATGGTTGCATTTGAGCACACTGAGGAAGTTGAACAAAATCTATAGCAGAACGCATCTTTTTCTCTATACTGTAATGGTAGCAGTGGCTTGCCAACCGTAGACAGAAGGTAATGGTGTTATGGTAGATAATGCCCGCCTTCGCCAAGGGCTTCGGCGGGCAACCTTCTGCGAAGGTTGGAGAGTTGCCAGAGTGGCCGAATGGGACACACTGCTAATGTGTTGACCTCGTAAGAGGTCCGAGGGTTCGAATCCCTCACTCTCCGCCAGACATTGCATTAATGGCAGCCTGAAATGCTTCACTATAGTGAACAGGCTTCGGATACTTTTATTTCAAAGTCTTGTTTTTTCTTTATTAATTGTCTTTAGGGTACTAATCCTGCTCACATAGCTTTGCAGAGCACTAAGGGGGGTTTGAAGGGGTTTGT
>Ga0066639_10000285_pt1 | contig 42663 bp, 45 predicted proteins | sample CryGeyCG2114_010_2_FD_59504 | JGI IMG/M metagenome (GOLD analysis project Ga0066639, IMG submission 59504) | Groundwater microbial communities from aquifer - Crystal Geyser CG10_big_fil_rev_8/21/14_0.10 | ecosystem: Environmental > Aquatic > Deep subsurface > Groundwater | place: USA: Utah...
GATACCTTTCGGTATACTCGCTTTCCAAGCGAGCGCACTAGACCACTATGCGAACCCTCCGTGAGTCTGTTTTATAGCACGAGCACTCTACACTCGCATCCCGGTCAGGGCTTGAATGCGCTCTTCGACAGGCGGGTGTGTGGTGAAAAGTTTGGCGACGAATCTTCCCGCTTCGTGCGCGCCGAAGGGATTCGAGATGAAGAGGTGCGCCGTGGCGTGATTCGCGCGTTTCATGGGAGCCTGGTGCGAGGAAATTTTTTGCAGAGCTGAAGCGAGGCCGTCGGGATAGCGCGTGAGGAGAGCTCCCGAGGCGTCGGCGAGAAATTCTCGTTTGCGCGAGACGGCCATTTGGATCATCTGTGCCGCGATGGGCGCGATGATGATCGCTGCGATGCCTGCCACAAGGAGAAGCGGATTCTTGTTGTCGTTGTTCCCTCCTCCATAAAAACTCATGCGCAAGAAAATGTCGGCGACCATCGCGATGACTCCTGCGAGCACAACCGCTACCGTCATCACAAGAATGTCGCGGTTGCCGATGTGCGAGAGTTCGTGAGCGATGACTCCTTCAAGTTCGCTTCTATCGAGTTGCGCCAAGAGTCCCGTGGTCACCGCGACGACAGCGTGCTTTGGATCGCGCCCTGTAGCGAAGGCGTTGGGCGCAGGGTCGTCCATTATATAGAGGCGTGGCTTCGGAAGCCCTGCCGTGATGGCAAGGTTTTCGAGGATGCGGTGGAGTTCCTTGTACTGAGCCTCATCAGCTGGCTTCGCGCCCGTCGCCTTGAGAGCCACCTTGTCTGAGAACCAATACGCAGTGACGTTCATGACGAGCGAGACGCCGATCGCGATATAGAGGATGGAGACATTGCCATATATCTGCGAGATAAGCCAACCGAGCGCAATGACGACGACAAGAAACCCCGTCATCAAAAACCAGGTCTTCCGAATATTCCTGCCTTGCTGTGTATAAAGTGATGCCATGCTGGAGCATTATCATAGCAAAGCCCACTTTCAAATCCAGTACATCGTGCGATACTTTTCGTATGGGTATCGAGAAGAGGCGTCCTCGGAAACAGCCGGATGAGTCGCGAGAAGAACGTGAAGAGCCGGGCATGACTCGGAGAAGCTTTCTTTTTGGTGGTGTAGCGGTGGGAGCATTGGCTGCAACTGGCCTTTCGAATAAATCAGCAGGGGCCAAGCAATCGGATGCGGGCGCCGAAGATATTGAGGAGCCACAGGAAGGGACATTGACCGAACTTGAAGTAGATTACCTCGCGCAAAATGTATACCACGAAGGCCGCGGCGAGAGTACGGCAGGCCAACTTGCTATCGCGCAAGTTACACTTAACCGTCTTGCTTGTGGTCGCTACGGAAAAGATCTCGCAGCCGTAATTTTTAAACCGTATCAGTTTTCTTGGACAACAGATCCAAAAATTCTCCTAACCGAGATGAACAAAGACACGTACGAAAATATCCGAGCCGTTCTCTCGCTCTATGTAGGAAAACCTCTTTCGGAAGCTGTCCAGAGCCTTTCAGAAGCCTCAGGCATCCCTGCTTCTGCGGAATTCTACAAGCGCACTGACTGGGATGAGAATGACCCCAAAGAGACAAGGATGTCAGATCGAACGAAAGAAATGTTTCGATCTCTCGTGAAAGTGGGTACTATCGGCGAACACACCTTCTATGCCCATCCGGACGCAAAGCTAAAAAAAGCGCAAAAATAAGGTCTCCAATCTATTTTTTCTCAGAACGTCTTTTTTCTTCCTTGTCCCACAGAGGGATATACTCGTCAATTTTTGATGCAGGAAAATTTACATTGTTCTCGAATCCCGGCTGCTCCAGACGAACTATATACAGTCTTCTATTCTGCGTATCGAGAGTTACATCGATATCACCTCCCCGAGTCTGGGGACCAACAACTACATGAGCATCCAATCCTATCACTTCCGCAATGGTAGCGGATAACACTTTTACTGCATCAACATAATTATCAGCGAATGAAGAAGTCGGCATGTTAGCGTCTCTAGCCCTTTCATTTCTAAAATAATTACCGCCGAAAATCACTGCATCTCGTGTCCCTTTTTCCGTTCGTCTCATGAATTCATGTAAGAGGTTTGAAAATGCATCCCTAAAATCCTGGTCCTTGAGTTTCTGAGAACTCTTTCCTATTAAATTCAATACGTGTTGATGCGAAAGTAGTGAAATGTTTTTACCCGTAGCTACATCCGTAACGACAAGCGCAGCTCCAATGCAATTTATATATTTATTCGAATGTTTGTTTGTGTTACTCAGAGCTGAAATCACATATGCGGGATCCATTCCTCGCGTCTGATTCAGTTCGCGGGCATCGCCCCGCGAACCTTTGTAATCCACAAATTCTGACTGCAGAGCCGCCAATGCCTCACTATCTTCTTTCGAGAACGTCTCTGGTGCCCCGATGCACGCAGTGATAGGACCCTGTACAGGAGGATTTTCCTCTGCCTCTTTTCTTGCCAGCGCCTCGTTGTGCCGCTTTAGCGCACCGTGCAGTAAGTGATCTTTCCGAAGAAAACCTTCCGTCATCGATTTAAAACTGCACCTTCACTGGGTTGCGTGCCGCTTGTTCGCCCTCGGCGAGTTCGAAGAATTCGCGGGTCTTGAAGCCAAACATATTGCCAACGAGATTCGTCGGGAACTGCTCGAGTGCATTCTGAAGCTCGATGACGACAGAGTTGTAGAAACGGCGCGCCGCCTGGATCTTGTTCTCAGTGTCGGAGAGTTCGCGCTGGAGTTCTAGGAAGTTCGTGTTGGCCTTGAGATCGGGATAGCTTTCGGCGACGGCGAAGAGTGACTTAAGCGCACTCGTGAGCATGTTTTCAGCTTGTGCGTGTTCGCCTACCGTCTGCGCACCCATCGCCTTCGTGCGCGCTTCTGTTACTTGCTGGAGTGTTCCTGCTTCATGTTTTGCATACCCCTGTACTGTCGAGACAAGATTTGGAATGAGGTCGTAGCGACGCTTCATCTGCACGTCGATGTCCGACCATCCTTCCTCACAGCGATTGGTAAGTACAACAAAGCGGTTGTAAGCCCAGACGAGCCATGCGCCGAGAGCTACAACAACTCCTAATAGAACGAGTCCTGTGTTCATATGCGTTGAATTATACACTATTTCTTCCTTTCTTATCTTCTCCACCTCCAAGCGAGGGGTATTGCGCTACGAGGGTCTCTCGCAGGCTGACGAGCCGAGAGGGAGCGCTGAGCTAGCAAGCTCAGACAGCGACCCGAGTGGCGCAATACCCCGAGCGCCCCCTCTACATTCCCATGTCCCCCATCCCACCTGGCATACCACCTCCTCCTCCTGACTCTTTCTTCTCAGGAATTTCGGCAACAGCCGCTTCCGTGGTGAGGAGCACTGCCGCGGCGGATGCAGAATTCTCAACACCTGAGCGCGTTACTTTCACCGGATCGATAATGCCCGCTTCGTACATGTCGACGATCGAATTCTCTTCGGAATCAGCGTTGGCGTTGAATCCAAATGCAGGTCCTTTCTTTATGACCTCTTGCAAGACAACGGCCGAATCCTGGCGTCCCGCGTTCTCGGCAATCTGCAGAAGCGGAGCCACGAGTGCCGTGAGAAGAATACGATAGCCCACAGTGTATTCGTCGTGTGCTTTTGAGTCGATCTTTTTAGCAAGCTTGTCGGCCACCTTGGCGAGCGCCGTGCCGCCACCTGGCACAATGCCTTCGGCGATAGCAGCTTTCGTCGCGTTCACTGCGTCTTCGATCTTGTCTTTGAGATATTTCATCTCCGTCTCCGTCGCCGCACCCACGCGAATGACGGCAACGCCGCCTGAGAGCTTCGCTATACGTTCTTCCACTTTTTCACGGTCAAATTTCGAATCGGTGTTCTCGAGTTGCTTGCGGAGCGAGGCTACGCGGCCTTCGATGTCAGACTTCTTTCCCTTTCCACCCACGATAACTGTCGAGTCTTTGGTCGCAACGATGCGGTTCGCCTTCCCCAGCATATCGAGCTCTGCTTTTTCAAGTGTGAGGCCAACGTCTTCAGAGATAACTTGCGCTCCTACTGTGATAGCGATGTCAGCGAGCATTTCCTTTTTGCGGTCGCCGTAGCCGGGAGCCTTCACTGCGAGCACATTAAATGCACCTTTGAGCTTGTTAATGATGAATGTTGTTAAGGCCTCGCCGTCTACATCATCCGCGATGATGCAGAGCTCTTTTCTGCCAGACTGCGCAATCTTCTCAAGAAGCGGCAAGATTTCCTTGATAGAAGAGATTTTTTTGTCGGTGATGAGAACGAGCGCATCTTTCATTTCGGCCTCCATGCGCTCCGCGTTCGTGACGAGATATGCGGAAACGTACCCCTTGTCGAACTCAAGTCCTTCAGTGTATTCGGATTCGATACCGAGCCCCTGCGACTCCTCCACAGTAACGACACCGTCTTTGCCCACCTTGCCGACTACTTCTGCGATCTTTACGCCGAGTTCTTCGGATTCCGCCGAAATAGAAGCGACCTGCTTGATCTCGGCTTTACTCTTCACCATGCGCGCCATTTTCTTGAGTTCTTCCACAGCGTCCTTTGCTGCAGCCTCGATACCACGACGCACCATCATGGCATTCGCTCCGAGCGCGGTGCGCTTCAATCCCTCGTGGATGATCGCCTGTGTGAGGACAACTGCAGTCGTCGTGCCGTCTCCTGCCTTGTCGTTGGTCTTAGTAGCGACCTCTTTTACGATAGAGGCGCCCATGTCCTCGAATTTGTCTTCGAGCGTGATTTCTTTTGCGATTGAGACGCCGTCGTTGGTGATCGTCGGGCCACCCCACGACTTACTGAGTGCGACGTTGCGCCCCTTAGGACCTATTGTCACTTTTACGGCGTTGGCGACGACATCAACACCGCGCTTAAGCGCATTACGGACGTCTTGATCGAATATTACGTGTTTTCCTGCCATAGTTTTGAATAGTTAGTAGTAAGTAGTTAGTAGAACGTAGTAAAGCTATTTGATGACTGCGAGAATGTTCGACTCAGCAACGATGTAGTATTCCTCGTCGTCGATCTTCACCTCGTCGTATCCGTATTTGCTAAACATGACCGTGTCTCCCACCTTCACTGATACAGGGATGAACTTAGAATCATCGCCGATCTTACCCGGACCAGTGGCAACGACGACTCCGCGCTCCGGCTTCTCCTTGGACGCAGTGTCGGGGATGATGATGCCTCCTGGCGACTTCTCATCAGATGCATCTTCCGGCTTTACCAAAACGCGATCGGCAAGCGGCTGAATACTAATCTCCTTTTTCTTCGATGCTTTTTTCATATCGAAATATAGTTACCTTTTAATAAATGATTTGTTAGAGACGCGAAATCCCGCGTCAGGCGTCCCGTACTATAAGAATTGTGAGGCGCGCGGTCAAGTCTATTGCCTAAAATCTGCGCGGGTGCTAGAATCGCGCGAATGGAATTTCTCCACGGAGTACTGCCTTACGTGCAGATCGTGCTCTCGGCGCTCTTGATTGTCGCTATCGTGTTGCAGCGCACTGGCGCATCCCTCGGCGGTGCCTTCGGGGGTGACAACTTCAGCTCCGGATTCCATACACGTCGCGGATTGGAAAAGACACTCTTCTATGCTACGATTACTCTCGGTATCCTTTTCGCCCTCTCAGCATTCATTAATTTATTAATCAGTTAATCGCTTAGCGAGTCACCGCAGGTGGATTCGTAGAGCGCGTTCATCGCGCCATGGTTTCAGGTTTCGACCCCTATCAAGAAAGAAAGGAGAGTTTGTTCGCGAGGCTTGTACGACGCCGCGATTTTTCTCATTTCTCGTTTTTCGAGCGCACGCTTCGTGCGTTTACTCCCGGCGATCGCTTCATCCTCTACACGCTCGTTGGCGTTTTAGCCATTAGCACCTTCGTCGTGCTTGCGGGGGCGAACTCCGCAGTGTCCGTACGCGTCCCCGCCCATGGCGGCTCGCTCACCGAGGGTGTCGTGGGACCCGCCCGCTTCATCAATCCCCTCCTCGCGATTTCGGGCCCCGACAAAGATCTCTCGACCCTCGTCTACTCGGGTCTCATGCGCGCAACCCCCGAAGGCGACCTCGTGCCCGATCTCGCTCAGAGCTTTGAGGTCTCCGAAGACGGCACTACGTACACATTCACTCTTCGCGAAAACCTTACCTTCCACGACGGGGTCCCTCTCACGTCAGCAGATGTGCTTTTCACGATTCAGCGCGCGCAAGATCCTGACATGAAAAGCGTACGGAGAGCGGATTGGGACGGTGTATCCGTCTCGGCGCCAAATCCGAACACGATCGTATTCAGCCTTCCCCATGCGTACGCTCCTTTCCTTGAGAATGCTGCGCTCGGAATTCTTCCACGACACTTATGGGAAAACGCCACCGCCGACGAATTCCCTTTTGACCCTCTGAACGTCAGGCCCATAGGAAGTGGCCCCTACAAAATAAAAAGCCTCGATACGAATTCCACGGGGGCCGCAACGCGATACGAGCTCGTCTCATTTCCAAACTTTACGCTCGGCGAACCCTACATCAAAAAGATCACGCTTTTCTTCTATCCCAATGAAGAAGCACTTGTAAGCGCATTCAATAGCGGACGCGTCGACAGTATCGCGGGTATTTCTCCCTCGGAAGTTGCACACCTCACCCGCGGGGACGCTCTAATCGCCCGCTCTCCTCTGCCGCGCGTCTTCGGCGTTTTCTTCAATCAGAACAAAAACACCGTCCTAGCCGATGCGGCTGTCCGCGCCGCGCTCGCGGCAAGCGTCGACACACAGGCGATCATCGAGGATGTTTTGCGCGGATTTGCCTCGGCACTCGACGGCCCGATACCATCAGGGGTCATGGAAGGGACGCGTCCGGCGGTGCCTACGCTTTTGAAAGATGTTACGGAAGAAAATGAAGCAGAGTCTGTCGACCATGTCGCGGAGGGACGTGCAATTCTTGAGCGGAACGGGTGGAAATTTGATGCGGAGGAAGGTGTATGGAAACAAAAAGATACGGTGCTTAAAGTCACCCTCGCGACAGTGGATGACCCGGCACTCGCAGAAACCGCACAAAGGGTAGCCGATGCGTGGAAAGCGCTGGGAGCCGTCGTGGAGACGCATGTGTACCCTTTGGCCGAGCTCAATGCGCTCGTCTTGCGTCCGCGCAACTACGAGGCGATCCTCTTCGGCGAGGTGGTGGGGCGATCACTTGATCTCTTCGCCTTCTGGCACTCTTCGCAGAGGAACGACCCTGGCCTCAATCTCGCACTCTACACGAACTCGAAAGCAGACAGCCTCTTGGCACATGCTCGCTCGACGATAGACAAAGACGAGCGCGAACGGCTCTACCAAGAATTCGCCGAGGTCGTTGCTGACGATCAACCTGCTATCTTTCTCTATGCTCCCGATTTCATCTATATTGTGCCCCAAGGTTTGGGCGGTGTGGAGATCGGCGCACTCACCCATCCGGGTGAGCGATACCTCAATGTGTACGAGTGGTACACCGACACCGAGAGTGTCTGGAACGTCTTTACCAATACATCAGAATAAACTTTATGACAGCAGAACATTCACCTCAACAAAACCCACCATCAGGTGGAGGCAATCGAGGCGCTGCCCCGAGAGGTGGCTTCTCTCGGGGTACTAATAATTCTGGACCCCCGCGGCGCGACGGCGCAAGACGCCGCTTTGGATCGTCACGAACAATGCGCCCTCCCCGTCGTTCTAAAACACGACTCGAGCACGCGCGGCCGTCTTCTGCGCGGGCGCCACAGGCAACTATTCCCGCGCCAGCTCCCGACACAGTGCGCATCATTCCCTTGGGTGGCGTCGAAGAGATCGGGCGCAACATGACGGCCGTCGAGGTCGGGAACGACATCTTCATCCTCGACTGCGGTTTCCAGTTTCGCGAACAAGACACCCCGGGGATCGACTACATTCTCCCCAACACCGGCTACCTCGAAGCACGACGCGACAAGATTCGCGGGCTCCTGATCTCACACGGACACCTCGACCACATCGGTGGCATCCCCTACATTATCGACCGCATCGGCAACCCGACGATCTACACCCGGAAACTTACCGGGAAAATGATCGAGAAACGCCAAGAAGAATTTTCCCATTCACCCAAGCTCAACATCCGCGAAGTGGAGAAGGACGATGCGATAAAACTCGGAAGCACCACCGTGCGCTTCTTCTCCGTCACGCACACGGTGCCGGATTCGATGGGTATCATCATCGAGACGCCGTGGGGAGACGTCGTCTTTACCGGCGACATTAAGCTCGACCACCAAAACGGCGAGCCGACAGAAGAAGAGCACCAAGAATACTCCATCTTTCACAAGCGCAAGGCGCTCTTGCTCCTCATGGACTCCACAAACGTCTGGCAACCAGGATTCTCGATTCCCGAGTCAATCGTCTACCACGCACTCGAAGGGGTTATCAAAGATGCGAAGGGCCGACTCATTATCGCGATGTTCGCTTCACACCTTGAACGCCTTATTCGCGTCATGGAATTCGCAGAGCAATATGGGAAGAAGGTTGTCATCGATGGGCGCTCAATGCGCACCAACATCGAGATCGCGCGTGGGATCGGGCTCATAAAGTACAAGGACGATTCCGTGATCGCCGTCGAAAACATGAAAGACTATCCTCCGGAAAAGATCATCATCCTCGCGACCGGCGCCCAGGGAGACGAGTTCGCCTCACTTGCCAGGATCGGCAACAAGACCCACAAGTACATTCGCCTCTCGCCCACAGACACCGTCGTGCTCTCATCCTCTGTCATTCCGGGCAACGAGCGTGCAGTGCAAAAACTGAAAGATAATCTCTCGCGCCAGGGCGCGCACATCATCACCTACCACGCAAGCGACGTGCATGCCTCCGGCCACGGCAACCGCGAAGAAGCGGCGTGGATACACCGCCAGATAAAGCCAAAGTTCTTCATCCCCGTGCACGGCTACCACTACATGCTTCGAGTGCACGCCGACCTCGCGGTCGAGCTCGGGCTCGATCCTAAGAACGTTTCTGTTGCTGACAACAGCTCGATCGTTGAGATACAGGGCGGCGGGCAAAAAATCGTGAAGCTTTCAGTAAAAGCGCCATCAGAAACTCGTATCGTTGAGGGCAACACGGTGACAGAACTCTCCGACGTCTTGATGCGCGATAGGAAGGCGCTGGGACAGGAAGGCTTTTGTGTCGTCGTTGCTACCGTCGACCGCCGCACCGGCCGCCTTCACAAATCTCCCGACATCATCTCTCGCGGCTTCGTCTACCTCCGCGACAACAAAGAATTGATGGATCAAACGCGTCTCATCATCAGGAAGAGCGTTGAGCAGGCAATGAAAAATCCGCGCGCAGCCGACCTCGATGCCGCTCGCGATGACCTCGCCGATGCAGTGGCCCGCTTTCTCCTCCAGAGAACAATGAAGAGACCGATAGTTATCCCTGTAATCGTTAGCGTTTAGCCTGTAACAAGTCCGTCGCGGACAAGTGAGGCATACGCCTTCTCAAAGCGATCTGCATACTTGTCCTGCACGCCGCTCAATGAGATTTCTTGTGCTTGCGCTTTAAGAATTGCGCCGCGAGCCTGGCGGAGTGAGCCATCGAATTTTGATTGCTTTTTGTACCGCGCGCTTCGGCGCGTGGGATTTCGATGGAGTTTTTTGATGTACGCGCCATAATCCATCAAAGCCCAGCTCCACTCTCTCGAATCCTGCCCTTTCCCCGCTTTCTCTAAAATCGGAACAATCTCCCTATCTGAAATTAGGACGTCCGACGTCCTAATTTGGAAGAAGTGGTGGATGATTGCGGCACGGATGTTGGTTTCGATAAGAACTTCCGTCTCGTTCCATGCGAAGACACGCACGGCGCGAGCAGTGTAGTCGCCTACTCCTGGAAGCGCGCGGAGTGCCGCATAATCGCCCGGCACACGCCCTTTGTGCTTTGCGACGATTTCTTTTGCCGCGTCGTGCAAATACTTTCCTCGCCTGTTGTATCCGAGTCCGCTCCAAGTTTCTAGCACCTCGGCAAGCGGGGCGTTCGCGAGCGCGCGAACTGTGGGAAACACTTTTAGAAACTCTCTGTACTTCTCTTTCACTCGCGACACCTGTGTCTGCTGAAGCATTATTTCTGAAACAAGGATTTTATATGGGTCTTTGGTTTGCCTCCACATCAGATCATGCCTTCCCCGCTCCCTCCAGTACTTCCACACCTTCGAGCGGAATGATTGGAACGTGCGCGAAGCGACGTGCGCGAGCGTGTGTGTGCCCGAGGACTGTTTGATCCGCCAGTCGGCGGAGAGTTCCGCAGGGCGCATCCGCGCTCGCGCACGTCGTGCCCTATAGCTCATAAATCACATCCTTTCGCTCTACCACCACCTTCCATTTCATTCGCTTCGCGTATCGGTAAAGGCTCATGTTGGGATTAAAGCAAACCGGCTGCGCGACCATCTCCAAGAAAGGGACATCGGATTCCGTGTCGCCCACACCCAGAGAGTGTTCGAGCGAGAGGCCTTCCTTCTCGACAGCGCGCTGGAGAATTCTCGCCTTGTTGAGGATCAAATGCTCGTCAGTCATCTTGCCCGTAAAACATTCCTGTGGGCCGATCTCGTAGACGATGCCGTATGCTTTGTCGAACCCCATCCGCGGACAGAATTTGTCGAGTACGGTTTTCGGCGAGTGAGAAACAGCGAGGAGGTAATAATCCTGTCTCTTGAGCTCGACAAGCAGATCGCGTGTATAGCGATACACGCGCTTCCACTGCTCTTCCACCACTTCCTCCGCCGCGTCTGCCAAGGCGCCGTAGTGCACGCCTTTTAGGTGCTTGTTGAAAGCGAGCACGACGGCGTGGATATACTCTTCATAATTTCCTTCGCGGTTGAGCCACTTTTCGTACTCTCGTGCATACACTTTCCGCGTACCCTCGGGGAACTCTTCATTTTCTATGAGCCTATCCACGAGTTGTATCAGAAGGCTCGAGCGGAATATCGTTCCGTCCACGTCAAAGACCGCCACTCGCTGTTTTTTCATACCCCTATGGTAGCATCAGGTTTGCTTGACGCGCACTCGTGCCGTAGAGTGGTGCAATGCAGCGCAATATCAGAGTCGGCATTCTCTTCGGCGGGAAATCTGCTGAACACGAGGTCTCTCTTCGTTCGGCAAAAAGTGTCGCGGCCGCGCTCGACAAAAAGAAATTCGATGTCGTGTTCATTGGTATCGACAAAAGTGGCAAGTGGCTACCTCCCTCAGATTCAAAAAAACTTCTGGCTTCTGCTCCGGCACTGTACGCTAGGAGAGGGGGTGAGAGTGTGGCGATGATCCCGCAGAGCGCTGGCGTGCTCGAAGAAAACGGGGAACCCTCGCACAAGATCGACGTAATGTTTCCCATCCTCCACGGCCCATTCGGCGAAGACGGGACGGTACAAGGACTTCTCAAGCTCGCTGATGTCCCCTTTGTTGGCCCCGGAGTCTTGGGATCAGCTGTCGGTATGGATAAAGACGTCATGAAGCGACTCTTACGGGAGGCAGGTATTCCCATCGGCAAGTTCATCACACTCCACAGGGGAGAAAAAATCACCTACGAAAAAGCGGCGCGAGCGCTTGGTACTCCCCTTTTCGTAAAACCTGCAAACCTCGGCTCTTCCATCGGAGTAACGAAAGTGCACAATAAAAAAGAATTCAGGAAAGCGATGAAAGAAGCGTTCGAATTTGACTCAAAGGTCCTGATAGAAGAATGCATCCACGGACGAGAGATCGAGTGCGCCGTTCTTGGGAACGAGAAACCAAAGGCGTCTATCCCGGGAGAAATTATTCCTACGCATGAATTCTACTCATACGAAGCGAAGTATCTTGACGAGAATGGCGCTTGCTTAGAGATCCCAGCAAAGCTTTCAAAGAAGACACAGCGCCGAGTACAAGAGCTTGCGGTGCAGACATTTAAAGTACTTTGCTGCGAAGGAATGGGACGCGTCGACACATTTGTCACGAAAAGTGGCAAGGTGTACGTAAATGAGATCAATTCGATACCGGGCTTTACTTCGATCAGTATGTATCCGAAGCTGTGGGAAGCTTCGGGTGTTCCCTACTCAAAACTTATCGAAATACTGCTTCTGCTGGCAATCGAGCGTTTCGAGAAAGACAAGAAACTAAAGGTCTCACGATAGATTACTTCGCCTTCGGCCATCGCTTGCTTGCCTGAGACCAGATCTTTGTGAGCGGATGGTCTGCACAGTCGTGCGGGCGCGCCGGACACACGTAGCGGCCATAAAGTACCAGACCGTTGTTCACGTACTTCCAATCAATTTTCGGAATGAGCGCTTCGAGGTCGTGCGATATCTTCTTGAGATCGAGGTGGTCAGTGAGATCGAAGCGTCGCGCGAAGCGCTTTACATGCGTATCCGTCGGTATTCCCTCCCACGAATCGTAGAGTTCACCTAAGATCACGTGTGCCGTCTTGTATCCAATGCCTGGAAGGGCGACGAGCTCTGCGCCACTTTTCGGCACGACACCACCATAGTCGCGCGCGACGATACTCGCCGTCGCGATAATCGCCTTCGTCTTGTTGCGGAAAAAAGGTATCGAGGATATGTGCTTTTCAAGCACGCGCGGGTTTGCTCGCGCAAAATCACGCGCAGTTTTGTATTTTTTGTAGAGTGTGCCGGTCACGTGGTTCACTACCTTATCTGTACATTGCGCGGATAGAATAACGGAGACCGCGAACTGGAATGGTGTTGTATGCGTGAGATCGCTTTTGGGGTTAGGATACGCTTTCTTGAGATACGTTGTAATTTTCCTCGCACGAGCCTCTCGTTCGCGCCCTTTGCTCATCCCGTTAGAAATAGCCCGCCCCAAGGCCCCTTTGGGGCGCGCTTGCGCGCGGGCGTGATTTCTAACGGGACTCATTGCACCAAGATTGGAAATTCGACGGAGTCGTCGTGTTCCGGAAGCCCCGAAGGGTTGTCTTTGACGAGTACCAGGGTTGCGGGCCCGGAGTAATCTGCGACCGTCACCGTCGCGGCAAACGGTACGAACTCCGTCGTCATCCACTCACCTCCCGCTTGGGCAATACCGTGGCCGACGACGGTGCCGCTCGGATCGCGTACCTCTACCGGAAATGACGCTTCGAAAAACCAGTTCCCCCGCGCTTCACCGGAGACTGCAAAAGCTCTGGATACGGCAGCATTGGGAAGAGGGGCAGAGACCTTCACGTCTCCAGACACGAAGGGCGAAGATTCCCCGGGCGCTGGTATAAGGACCAGTGCGATCGCCAAGATGACGATGGCGAGCGTGAGTACCGCGACGATTATCCACCCTGTTCGTGTATTCATAGATAGAATGTACTGTATCACGGTCAAGAAAGCGTCGATATGACCTTTGCTATTTTTTCCGAATCGTGGCGCGCGATATCGGCTTCCGAGAAAAAGTCGCCCGTCACTACATTTTCGCCCAGATCAGACAAACCTTCGTCGCAATGGAGGGGATGTTTCTTCTCTTTTTCGTACGCTGCGACGAGCTCGGGGTCCATTTCTGCCGTATTGCAGAGAATGTGGTCGAAACGCTTGAGCCCGCTGTATCGCAAGACCTCTTTCACAAAGTCGGACGCCACATACCCATGCGTCTCTCCCCACTTCGTCATCAGGTTGCATACCGCCACCTTCTTGGCCTTGCTTTCCGAAAGTGCGGCGGCCATACCTTCAACAAGCAAGTTTGGAACGATAGAAGTGTAAAGGTCGCCGGGACCGATGATGACAACATCGGCGTCACGAATGGCCTGATCGGTTTCTTCGTAGAGCTTTGCGGACGGCTTGAGCGAGACCCGGCTGATTTTCAAGTTCCCATCGAATTGCGGCACATCGATGTTGGTTTCTCCTTCGATCTCCGTACCGTCCTCTAATACTGCATGTACATCGGACCGATCAAGCGAGACCGGCAACACACGTCCCTTGAGGTCGAGAAGTTCGGACGCTTTGCGTATCGCTTCGATATCGCTTCCATAAATATCTCTGAGCGCCACGAGGAAGAGGTTGCCGAAACTGTGTCCCTTCAAACTGTCTTTGTTCTCAAAGCGGTGATTGAAAAGATCGCGCAAGATCTCGGCGCGCGGCCCTTCAGAAAGCGCGACAAGGCAGCGCCGCATGTCGCCCGGTGGCAAGACGCCGAATTCATCACGCAGTTTACCGGACGAACCGCCGGAGTCGAACATCGATACGATCGCGGTAATGTCGAGCGGAAATGCTGTGAGACCGCGGAGTACAACGTAGCTACCTGTGCCCCCGCCTATGGTGACAACTTTCTTCACCCCGTTAGAAATCGGCCGCGGACTATCAGCAGTGCGAATTTCCTCTCTTTTGTTCATATGTATATATTTATAGCCAAACTTTACATTTCGCGTGTCCGCTATTTCTAACGGGGTTCATACAATCGTACTACTGTATACCGCGCTTCATGATGCCGCAATTAGTGAACGTTAAACGCTCGAAGTGCACGTTTCAGAGATGAAACAGGCATTCCTGCTATATTGCGATAGTCTCCTTCTATCGAGCGTACGAGCCTCTTCCCTTCTCCTCGGATAGAGTAGGCGCCAGCGGCGGCAAGAGATTCTCCCAGCGCGACGTACGCATGTATCTCGGCAGGTGAAAGTTTCCGGAATCGAACACGACTCTCGACCGAGCGGCACACTGAGCGGCCAGTGTGTGCATCGACAATGCAGAATCCCGTAATAATCGAGTGTGTTTTACCGCTCAACTTCGAGAGAATTGTTCGCGCATGCGCTGAATCTCGCGGCTTCCCGATAACCTCACTCTTAAAGACGAGAACGGTGTCCGCCCCGATGACGAGTCCACTTGAGTTTTGTGAAGCGACAGCGCCTGCTTTCTGAAGTGCAAGATACTTCACAAGTGAGCGAGGTGTCAGCGGAAGCGTGAGATCTTCAGGAGCCCTGCTTGGCTTTACGACAAATCTAAGCCCGGCTTCTTTCAAGATTTTTTGGCGTTCCCGCGAAGCAGAGGCCAGGATGATCTTCTGCATAGTTTGCATAGTACCCCATCTTTGCTACCATGCGCGGTACAACTAAATATCGTATCAAGAGTGTGGGGAGAGTTCCGGCTCAATGAACCACCAGCAGCGTGCTCACCAGAGTAATGTGCTCCATCCGGCCCTTCGGGGAAGATGCTAGACGCCACACGTATCTTCCTTAAAGGGAAGATATTTTGGTTTATAAAAATAAATAATTAAAAACATGTTTCATCTACTCGACAGATACACGACAGAATCAGTAACAAGCGGCCACCCCGACAAAGTGTGCGACCAGATATCAGACGCTATTCTTGATGCATGCTTGAAACAAGATCCCCGCTCGCGCGTTGCAGTCGAGACATTCGGTAGTCACGGAACTCTCGTGATAGGCGGCGAGGTTACGACAAAAGCAAAGGTTAATTACAAAAAGGTAGCCGAGCAGGTATACCGCTCGATCGGCTACACTGAGAAGCTCAAAATACTGGACTGCGTCGCGCAGCAATCGCCCGATATCGCCATGGGAGTTGATAAAGAAGGCGCCGGCGACCAGGGCATCATGTACGGCTACGCGACCGACGAGACGAAAGAAATGCTTCCACTTGGCGTCGTGCTTTCACATGCGCTCGCTCGTCGTCTTGAGAAGCTTCGCCGCGACAAGAAATTGAAATGGCTCAAACCGGACGGCAAGACTCAAGTCACTATCAGCAAGGGGCGTGTGATCACGGCACTCGCCTCGACCCAGCACGCCAAGAACGTACGTCAAGAGGATATCCGCGAAGACCTTATCAAACATCTCTTCAAGCCTATCCTTGGATCACTCGACAAGATCGAGATCCTGGTCAACCCTACGGGCAAATTTGAGGTTGGCGGATTTTACGCCGACGCAGGGCTCACTGGCCGCAAGATCATGGTGGACACCTATGGCGGTCTTATCCCCCACGGCGGCGGATGTTTCTCAGGAAAAGACGCTACGAAAGTGGACCGCTCTGCTGCCTACATGTGCCGCTTTGTCGCGAAAAACTTGGTAGCAAACGGATATGGGAAGAATGTGCTGGTGACTGTCGCTTACGCTATCGGCCGCGCCGACCCGGTGATGGTCGAAGCGTTCAACGAAAAGGGGAAGAATTTGACTGACGTCGTTATGAAAAACTTTGACTTCCGCCCACTCGCGATTATTGAGCGCCTCGGCCTGCGCCGCCCTATCTTCCAAGAAACAGCCGCCTACGGTCACTTCGGGGTGCCCGGCCGACCGTGGGAAAAGAAGATCAAAATCTAATTTTTCCCACTATTAAGCGTTGTGTTAAGATACCCTTGGGTGGTTGAAATGCCATAGACATCATCGAGTAACATCGTTGCGCTGTCTCAGAGGAGTAATCCTCACCCAGCGAATAGGATATCTCAGCTAGGAAAAGGAGGGCATTGACTTCGGTCTCTAAGCCGCAACTAGATGGGGCTTCCACGCAGGAGTCGTCAGTACAGATGGAGATTGATTAACCCCCGGCCAACGCCGGGGGTTCCTGCTTATTCAACAGTCACAGACTTCGCCAAATTGCGCGGACGGTCGACGTTGTAGCCTTTGTCGCGCGCAAAGTAGTAAGCAAAGAGCTGAAGCGGGATAACATTCAATATCGGGGTAAACATCTCGAGTGTTTTGGGTACGTATACGACGTCGTCGGCTACTCTTGCGATTTCTGTATCTCCTTCTGTCGCAACGGCGAGGACAGGGCCTCTGCGCGCCTTAATTTGCTCAATGTTCGAGAGAACTTTCTCATACATGCTGTCTTTTGGTGCGAGTGCGACAGTTGGAAACTTATCATCAATCATAGCGAGGGGGCCGTGCTTCATTTCGCCTGCCCCACACCCTTCGGCGTGTACATACGATATTTCCTTAAGCTTGAGCGCTCCCTCGAAGGCAACCGGCAAATTGTATTTGCGTCCAATAAAGAGAAAATCGCGATAGCTTGAGTATTTTCTCGTTAATTTTTCTATGCTCTCCTTTGCATCTAATATTTTTCTCACTTTCCCCGGAAGGGCCTTGAGCTCGCTGGCTATTTTCTTGCCTATCGCGAGAGACATCCCACGCTGGCGCCCCAAGAATATCGTGAGAAGTGTTAGTGCAATAAGCTGGGAGACGAACGCCTTTGTGGAAGCTACTCCGATCTCCGGCCCTGCATGATTGTAGACGCCGGCATCTGTCTCACGCGCGATGGTAGAACCCACGGTGTTTACGATGCCAAGCGTGAGCGCGCCTTTTTTCTTCCCTTCGCGCACAGCTGCGAGGGTATCCGCCGTTTCTCCCGACTGGGAAATGGCGATGACAGCCGTGCGCTGGTTGAGAACAGGGCTTCGGTATCGAAATTCGCTCCCAAGCTCCACTTCGACGGGAATACCCGCGAATTCTTCGAGCATGTACTCTCCTATCAACCCTGCGTAATACGCGGTGCCGCACGCGACAATGATGATGCGCTCGATCTTTGCGAGCTGTTTCTCGACGGATTCGAGGCCGCCGAGTTTCGCAAGACCTTTCGTTGGTATCAGACGCCCACGGAGCGTATTCTCAATCACCTCAGGCGCCTCCAAAATCTCCTTTATCATAAAGTATTCGTGCCCTCCCTTTTGCGCTTCTTCTGCGCTCCAATCGATCTCTTGCGGTATGCGCTTTACGATCTCGCTCGAGAGCTTGTAGATCGTGTGCGACGAAGGGGTGAGGACTGCGACGTCGCCATCATCGAGGAAGACAACCTTCTTGGTGTGTTTCAGAATTGGCGAGGGGTCGGAAGCGATAAAGTGCTCGTTTTTGCCAACGCCGATAACAATGGGCGATCCCAAACGAGCAGCGATGAGTTTGTCAGGCTCGCCCTTATATTGCACCGCGATACCATACGTCCCGCGCACAACATTGAGCGCGGCGAGTACCGCCTTCTCAAAGTTCTTCGTCTTTTTCATGTGCTCCTCTATCAAGTGCGCGAGGACTTCGGTATCGGACTCGGAAACGAACGTGTGTCCTTTCGCCGAAAGTTTTTTCTTTAATTCTTTAAAGTTCTCGATGATGCCGTTGTGCACGATCCACAATTCTCCACCACAAGCACTATGCGGGTGCGCGTTTATTTTCGTGGGCTCTCCGTGTGTTGCCCATCGCAAGTGCGCAATACCGCTCTTGCCACGAAAATCCTTAGGAACTCGTTTCTTTAGCTCATCAACAGCTCCGGGCGTTTTGATGCTCCCGCTCTCTGGAATAAAGATGCCGGCGGAGTCGTAGCCACGATATTCAAGAGACGTGAGTCCATCCAAAAGGACCTTGGCCGCATCTTTTGTCCCCTTACCCGTATATGCAAATATCCCGCACATCGGCCTACTCTATCACAGCCCGCTACTCCGCGATATTTTCGAAGATTATGTCGGCAATATCTCTCCGAAAGGCGGTGATAGCACGACTGTCGGGCGGGCGCTTAGGGAAGGTGCGATTCGAGAGTATGACGAATCCAACGCCTCGCTCAGTGTCGCAAACTACACTGGTACCAGTAAACCCAGTTTTGCCAAACACACCTGGACCCGCGTGATGTCCCATAAAATTGGGGTCATCGACCTGCCAGCCCAATCCTTTTTTGGCACACTCAACGATATGCGGAAACCTGCCCTTGAGAAGGGCGTCGAGGAATTTGAGGAGATCAGGAGTGGTCGAAAAAAGCCCTGCGTGTCCGACACTGCGTCTTTTTGCTGCAAAAAGGTATGCGCTCTCGTCGTGCGGGAGCCCGCACACTTCCCCTCTCACATCAATTTCGGTTGGCACACAAACTGAAGAATCTGGAAAGAATGTCGTGTTCTCCATTCCAAGTGGTCCAAAAAAGTGTTCATGCGCCAGCACGTGGACCGACTTTCCGCCCACGCGCTCAAGTATTATTCCGAGGATGAGCGCTGGAAGGTTCGTGTGCACGCCATCGTCTCGTGAGACTTCTTCAAAGCCGTGCTCAAAGACATGCGTGCGAATTTCTTCAAACGTTTTGTACGGTAGCTTTGAGAGCTGCGCTCCTTTCACGCGGTAGTGCAAAAGATCTTCTATTGTCGCCCCTTGATCGTTTGCAAGCTCTGGAATATGGTGTTTGACGACATCGGAAAATGCGAGCTTTTTTTCTGAGACGAACGACGCCGCGAGTGAAGCTGTCGGAATGGATTTCGTAATAGAGGCGAGATCGTAGAGCGTACTTTCCGTCACTTGTTCAGAAGCGCCATACGCGAGGCAGCCAAACGGGAACACGTGCCGTGCTCCATCGGCGTGTACGATGCCGATAATGCACCCGGGAAATACTTTTTCCTCAATCGCACGCTTCGCCCGAACTTCGATCCGATCAAACATCCGGATACTTTTTCTTTATCTCCTGCGCCAAGAACGGATTCCACATGGCGCCTGTGGCGCTCATTACTGAATCAGCTCCTGCGTCACGGTACATCTTGTAATCCTCAGGTGTCATGACGCCCCCGATGCCTTGGATAGCGAACGAGTGACCTTTCTTTTCGCGAATTGTGGAGAGGCGTCGTACGAAATCGAGCCCTGCCCAGGTAATCCCGGCGCCGCACACGCCGCTCCGGAGACGCGCCGGAGAGCCCGGAAGTGCCTGACTACCTTCTGTATTCCGTATTTCTGCCTGGAGCGTATTGATGCCCGCGACGCAATCCGCGTATGTATCTGCTATTTCTGCAAGGCGTTCGAGTTCGGCGTCTTCTTGGTAGTAGCCGACTTTTAGAATGAATTTCTTGCTCCCGAGAACTTCTTTGATGCCTCGTGCTATTTTCTCCGTCACCTCGAGGTTGTAGCACACCAATCCTTCGTTACCGATATTTGGGCACGAAAGGTTCGTCTCATACACAGAAGCGCCTGTTTCAAGCGCAAGACGTGCCGTGTGAATGTAATCGTCTATGAATTCCTGCTGTGTTTGCTCCGGCTTCACCGTTCCCATAAAGCTCATCACGAGCACTTGGCCTTTTCCTGCAGCAGCCACCGCTTTTTTCGCGTCTTCTTGCCACACCGGTACATGTCTCGAGGGCACGCCGAAGGAGTTCGTGATGGTGAGCGGTTCTGCATATGTGGCATCCGCGACAAGCGGCTTCTTGAGTACATCCCAAGTTAAATCTCTCTCCGAATGTACCGCGAGAACGTTGGGAAACGGATGACACGGAAAGGCATCGCTCCGCACGGTTTTGTAGACACACAGATCGAATCCCTTATCGAAAGCCGCTCTGCAAAAGGCACTGTTGACGAGCGGGCCTGCCGGAATACCGAAGGGCGTGTAGACATGGTACCCGAGAAAATCCTTACCTGGCTCTCCTTTTTGCTCAAAAACCTTGCCATCAGCAAACGCATTGAACGGCCCTTTGTCGTAATTCTCCTCGTACGACTTCGTCGGATCGTAAAAAGGTGCCAATAACATGTTTGCAGTATACAGCGGAACTTCTGCACTTGAAATTATTCTGCTGAAACGAGCTCTGTGTACACTACGAGCCGCAGATCGTACGTCCGCTCGCCCGAGACCCACGCACCCTCGCACGTGATGAGGTTGAGTCGCGCAGTATCGGTGCGAGCAAAAAGAACGTCGCGCGGCACGTGCGTGTAGGGATACGTTTGGATCTCAACGACACGGAAAAGAGCTTCGCTCCCATCTTGTGTCTTAACATACAAGTGGTCACCGACCGCGAGCTCGTTGAGTCGCTTAAAGACGCCGGGAAGTGCGAGGCCATTGTCGACATGCCCCGCGATGACCGCGCTCCCCCGAAATCCTGGAGGCGTGCCGTACTTGTACCAGCCGACGTCCGTAAAATTACTTGGCGTCGCCATGTTGCCACTCGCCGTAACCCCTACTTCCTGCACGCGTGCATCAATGTCGAGCGCGGGTACGCGGAGGCGAACCGGATGGTCTCCGGGCTCGACATCGCGACTAGGCGCCACCACCTCGAGTGCCGGAACCGGAACTTGCGTATCCGAAAAGCCCCAGAGACTTTCTGTAATAGTCATCAAAAACATAGCCGCTCCTCCGAATACAACAAGCATCGTAAAAAAAATGTAGAGGCGCTTCGGCATATTTCACGAGTTCGTTTCTAAAAACTGCATCACTTCTGCGTCGTCCAACTGCGGGAACGATTCGTACCACTGCCCAACCGAGAGAAAATTCTGCGGAGTCTCAAGACACACGACGCGCGCTTCGCGTCCGATTTCCTCGAGCGAATCCGGTGCGCCGACAGGTGTCGCGAAAACGATTTGCGCAACGGGGTACATAGCGCGAGCGGCGCGAAGCGCTGCTCGCGCCGTCTTTCCTGTTGCTACACCGTCGTCAACGACGATGACAATTTCGGGCTTCACGCCACGCGTGTACGAACCGCTCTTGTATTTCAGCATGCGACGACGCATCTCTTGCTTCTCTTCTTCGACGAAACGCTCAACTCCCGGAACATCTTTTTCCATAATCAAAACATCATGCGGCGCAATGGCACCGATCGCGTATTCAGGATTCCCCGGCATGCCGACCTTGCGCGCGACGATGGTATCGAGCGGACATCCGAGCGCATGTGCTATTCTCTTGCCGACGGGTACTCCCCCGCGCGGCAGCGCGAGCACAATCATATTTTTTCCTTTGTATTCAATGAGTGCTTCTGCGAGCCGATTTCCTGCTTCTTCCCTGTCTAAAAACATGTCTACACTATGCCTGAAGAATGACCTCTTACACAAAAGCCGCACGTACTGGGCGGCAAAGACACCAACACGTCAAATGGCTACTTCATTTTCACGCCCTTAAATGCACGCCCCTTTCGAGCCATTTGATCGATGAATTTCCCTGTCTTTTTGTCGACTTTAGTCCAGCGCTTGTTGCGCGGGGAGAGCACTTGCGAGCGACGCTTCACCGTGCCCGTGCGCCCTCGTCCTTTTGGTCCATTCTTTGCCATATAGTCATTGTATCGCCACGTTTCAATGCACAAGCGTCTTATCCACCCTGCCCGGGCAAGCCTGCTTGCCATGTGCTGATGAATTCAAATTGGTGGAAAAACCCAAGAATGTTTAAAAAAAGATTGTCACGAATTGAAAATCCGACAAAAAATTCCAATCCCACCCCGAGAGCGATGACCGCGAGAACAGGGAGGCGCCACGCAAGAAAAAATCCAGCGATCATTGCACATGTGTCGGATAATGAATTAATGATGCTGTCACCTACGTACCCTTGAGCGAGTGCTTGTTGTCGATAGTGCTCAATGACCATCGGCGTGTTCTCAAACACCTCCCACCCAACCTCTACTCCGAGCGCAAGAAGAAACCGATACCCGAGCGGCATGTGCGGGAAGAAAAACCATACTGCAAGGTAGAAAAGAAATCCGTGAATAACGTGCGAAAAAGTGTACCAATCGGCCACGTGCTGTGAATTGCCCGCGCTCATGACGACACTCTCCCAGAGCTTTACGTACCCGCATTCGCATATCAGCGATTGCCCAAGCACGTAGAGAAGGATCGCTTGGACACTAAGAAGTAGTGCCGAAAGTACCAACGTGTTTTTGAATGAATACATGACTCTATCCAAGGAAAGAACCGACGATAACACCGACGGCAACGGCAATTCCGCCAACCACGCCCATCCGAAGTGCACCCTTTGTGATGGATGTGCGGGAGAAGACTCCACTCACAGCTCCAAGGACAAAGAGCGCGAGCACTGAGACGAAAATGGAAGCAAAGAACGCGGTGTCCCCCAGGAAAATAAGGTACGGGAAAAGTGGGATAAATCCTGCAACGAAGTATGAGAAAAACATTATGACCCCGGCAAAAGCCGAGTGGACGTGAGCCGCATCCTGTTTCGTCTCAAACTCTTCTGCGGAAGTCTCCGAAAGAAAACTTCCAGCCGCCATGGAGAACGCTTCGACAAAGATAAGGACGACGCCCGTGAGAAGTATCGTCTCTCGCTCAAGGCCCGCGATAGCAACTCCCGAAAGCAAACCGACGGTCGAGACCAGGCTGTCTTCGACACCAAAAATAAAGTTGCGAAAATACGTTGTTCTCACCTTCGTATGATAGCACCGCGCTATCTCACTTATTGGACAAGCTCGAGAGAATTGCGAATTTGGTCAAAGGCGCGCAAGAGTGCCGCCCGATCGTACTCTCTCACCTCCGCTGACTCTCCCTCTTCCGGGGAATAGTTCGCAAGGTTAGTCGTGTGGATGAAATAGCGTACGGCCGTGCACGGGTTACTTTCAGGAATCGCAAAGACCTGTTCTTCGTAGAGATTCCCCGCGCCTGCGCCAGAGGTCGTCGCTACCGAATACGTCGTGCTCCCGACCGTCACGTCGAAGGCGCTCACGTCGTCGAGCACATAAATATCGCCCGCGCAGATGTTTGCGCGCGGGAGCCATTCTACGGAGACTCCGGAGTCGTCGGCCAGATTCGTGCCTTCCGTCATCGCAGTCGGTATCGTAAATTTCACTCCGTCTATTGGCTTGTTGGGGACTCCCTTGTACGCATACGCATCATCGAGCGAAAAGTTATCAGGGTACGCGATGGCGAAGGTCGAGGTAGCGTAACGTGTTATTACCGGCTCTTCCACTGTGGGCTCCTCGGGCGCTCGCTCTATACCCTTATAAAAGTCCCACGCATAGTAGCCCCCGACGGCAACGACAGCAAAGACAATGACCCCAATGAAATACTTCATGACCCCATTATTCTCATTTTAGATGTCTTGTCCATCACGCCCTACTTTTCCTCCAAGTCTAGGCATACGCTGTTAATACAGCCCCGACGCGAAGTCGGGGTCCCGACCGCAGGGCGCGTCGGGATAGCTTCAATCCTTCTCCTCTAGATTCAAACAAACGGAGTTAATACAGTATCTCTTTCCTGTCTTAGTGGGGCCGTCGTCAAAGACGTGACCCAAATGCGAGCCGCAGCGCGCGCAGGTAATCTCCGTGCGTGTCATACCGTGGGAGGTATCGTGATGCTGTTCGATAGCATCTGGAAGTGCCTGGTCAAATGAAGGCCATCCTGTCCCCGAATCAAACTTTGCACCTGAAGCAAAGAGCGGATTGCCGCACGCGACGCATGCGTACGTGCCGTCTGCTTTTTCATGTACGTACTCGCCGGTAAAGGCTGCTTCAGTTCCCTTTTCGCGCAGTATCGCGTACTGCTCGGGCGTGAGCTTCTTCCTCCATCCTTCCTCAGACTCCGGCATGGGATGCTTCATTCTCAGAAATATATCAAACTTTATTATGTGCGTCGTGCTTTTGAGCGATCGTTGTCGGTCAGCTGTTGCTTTCGCAATCGAACACCCTTGGGAGTTACTTCGAGGTATTCATCCTCTGCCATGACTTCGAGCCCTCTCTCTATAGTAAGCTCGTACGGCGGGATAAGTGTTATCGCATCGTCCGAAGAGGAGGCGCGAACGTTCGTCAGGTTTTTCCCCTTGGTGGGGTTCACGCTCATTTCTTCACCTTTGGAAGTGTTTCCGATTACCATTCCCTCATATACTTCTGTGGCGGGGTGAATATAGAGAACCCCGCGTTCCTGCAAATTCCAGAGCGCGTAGCCGAGTGCCTTACCAGAGGTCATGGAGATCATCGAGCCCACCGCGCGCTTCTGTATCTCGCCCGCATATGCGCGAAAACCGACCACACGTGAGGAAAGTATGCCTTCGCCTTTCGTGTCGAGGACGAATTGGTTTCGATACCCGAGGAGTCCTCGCGTAGGTCCTTCGAAAATAAGACGGACCTGATTCTCGTGGACTTTCATGTCTTTCATAACGAATTTTCGTACGCCCAAACGCTCAATGATTGTCCCCTGGTAGTCCTGCGGCGTGTCAACGATCACTTCTTCGTAGGGCTCGAGTTTCTGACCATTCTCTTCTCTCAAAATGACTTGCGGCTGTGAAACCTGAAGCTCGTACCCTTCGCGGCGCATGTTTTCTATCAAAACAGCAATGTGGAGCTCCCCGCGACCTCTCACGCGAAATAGATCTCCAGAATCAAAATCGACGCGGAGCCCGACGTTCACTTCAAGCTCGCGCTCAAGGCGTTCGCGTATTTGGCGCGAAGTAACGAATTTTCCTTCTCTCCCCGCAAAGGGTGAGTTGTTGACGAGAAAGCTCAGCGTAATGGTCGGTTCGTCGACTGCGATCGCGGGAAGCGCCTCAGTGCTCTCGTCTGTCGTTATTGTCTCTCCGATGAAAATGTCGGGAAGTCCCGCGACTACCACGATATCCCCCGCCTCCGCCTCCTGCGCCTCTACTCGCAACAAACCATTGAAAGTAAACATCTTGGTGATCTTTCCGCTTCGCGCCCCTCCGTCGGGCCTTTTTACGAACACCGCATCTCCGGTTTTGAGTACGCCGTCGTACACACGAGCGATCGCGAGCCTCCCCAGGAAGTTGTCATACGCGAGATTGAATGGCTGCAGACGCGTCGGTTTCGCATGCGCTTCAGGATTGGAGGCAACGGGAACTTGTTCCACAATGAGATCGAGAAGCGGGGTGAGGTCCGCCGACTCGTCGGTCAATTTTCGTTTCGCTATTCCGTCCTTCCCTATGGCGTAGCACACGGGAAAGTCAGATTGCTCGTTGGATGCGCCGAGCTCCAAGAAAAGCTCAAGGACATCTTCTTCCGCACGCGCAGGGTCGGCCGCAGGTTTGTCTATCTTGTTGATCACGACGATGGGCTTGAGTCCTAGCTCAAGAGATTTTTTGAGGACGAAGCGCGTCTGCGGCATCGGCCCCTCCTGTGCGTCGACGACGAGCAAAACGGAGTCGATAGAGCGAAGCACGCGCTCCACCTCACTGCCAAAGTCGGCGTGCCCCGGCGTATCCACGATATTTATCTTCGTTCCCTTATAGGTAACGGCAGCGTTTTTTGAATAGATCGTGATGCCACGCTCACGCTCAAGCGCATTTGAGTCCATCGAAACGCCCTCAGCCGCAGCGCCTGTCTGTCGCAAAAGCGCATCCGTCAGCGTCGTCTTGCCGTGGTCAACGTGCGCTATGATGGCAATGTTTCTGATATCCATAATAAAGAAAAGCCCGAGCTGCCGGGCTTGTGCGCGGACGCTCTCACCTTTTGTCTCAATATTCTAGAGCGAAAACGGACATTCGTCAACAACAGCCACGAGACGCACGCTAGAGAGATTGGAGTTTGGCGCGCGTTTTTGGGCCCACGTAGCCGTAGCCGGGATCTCCTTGCTGAGCAATTCCATGCACTTCTTGGAATTTCTTTACGGCACGAAGTGTCAAAGAACCGAAAAGATCTGTCTCCTGCCCGGGAGACCCGACACCGCTCTCAGCGACGCGCGTGCGCGCATCACGGTTGAGGATCTTTTGGAGTGCGCGGACGTCCTCTCCCCTCATCCCGAGATCGAGACCTCTCGTGAAAGAAGCCGAGGCAACTGCTGAGACAGCAGACGAGGGTGCGGAGGTCGAGACGGATTTTCCTTCAAGCGCACTCCACATTTCAGGATCCTGGCCGCCGTCGAGCTTGAAGATCGAGATGCCGCGCACTCCGAGCTGACGCGCAAGATCAACTTTCTGCTTCACTGACTCCGCGTCGGGCCACACCATGTAGCGAAATGTAAGATTGGAATTATGGGTATCTGCAAAAGAAGCCGCCGCCTGCGCCGTTGCAATACCCGAGACAGGATTGGAATGCGAAAGCGATGATGTCGCGACCGGTGTATAGCTAAATGCCATCTCGCCCCACGGCGTGCGATACGGGGAGATGCGGTAGTCCTCTGCGATCGGCAGGGCGTAGCCAGGATTGAATGTCCAGAGGATTTTATATACGTATTCCGGACCCGCGTAAGCGGTTACATCGTACTCATATCCGTAGGTCGGTACGCCGAGCATGATCTTGTTGCGCGGAATATCCTGTGCTACGTGGTTAATCACTTTTGAAACCCACGCGGGGTCCCCCACTGGCGCGTAGAGCTGAGAGCTCGATGCGTACTGTGCGGAGAGTCTGAGATCGACCCCTTGCTGATCGTACGTCATGATGCGCACCCGGTCGCAATATTGTCCTATCGCTTTGAGATTGTTCGCAAACACACCAGCGTCCGCGGGCACTCGTGTGCCGTAATATCTATCCTCAAACGGTGTGCGTGTCTCGATGGTGCACATAATCCACTTGTCGCTCATGCGCATGGCGAGACCCTTGAGAAACGTGGAGAAGTAATCTTTCGTTGCGGCTTTTTTTCCTTCGAAGTTGATATCGATGCCGTCGAAGTCGTTCTCTCTCACGAATTCTGCGATACGGTCTTCAAGCGCGACACGGCTTTGCGCGTTGCTGAGTAGTACATGGACGAGGTCTCCGTTACTCGTCATCAGAGTCGGGATATAGCGCACGTTGTGCTTCTTCGCTTCTGCGCGCAGTGTCGTCCACGGCTCTTCCCCAATGTCTCCGTTGTCGACAAATGTTCCGTCGGATTTGAGCGTATAGACAAAAGGGTTTACTTCTGTGAGTGTATTGATGTGTGGCAAAAGATCGGCCGTACCTGTTGCCGAGCGCCAATACGGAATCCAGCCCGATACTTCAAAGGGTTTGTACATCGCTGCATCTGCTCCTCCCGGCACGAATACCGCGAGACAGAGCGCTATCATTACGACCCTCTTCAAGTACTGCATACGCGTGTAGACGGCTCAGTATATCAATCCTTTCCTGTAGCTGAACCCGCCGACTCAAGAGTGAATCGTTTTATTCGGTCGTCTTCCCGTCGAAGTGCTCTTCATCCTTTTCCGCATCTGCTTTTGTGACATGCACAACGCCATCGCGATGCTCGGGCGGCGAGTATATGGTGTACATTTTCATGGGAGCGGTTCCCGTATTGACGACGTTGTGAGAAGCACCTGCCGGAACCAGAATCGCTGAGCCGTCTTGAATCGCGTGCTCAACACCGTCAAGAACAGCTTTCCCTTCTCCGACTTCGACGCGCAAAAACTGGTCGAGTTCGTGTACTTCTTGCCCAATCTCCTCCCCAGGCCGAATCGACATAAGGACGAGCTGGCTGTTTTTTGCCGTGTAGAGCACTTTCCGGAAATTCTCATTGTCGAGCGCTTCCTTTTCGATGTTTGCTACAAATCCTTTCACAGAGTAATTCTACCGCATGTGTTTATTGTGTCGAGGACGCACAAGCGAATGCAGGGTAAGTCGATCACCTCCACCGAAAAGAAAGAGAAGAACGATCGCAGCAAAGTGTGGAAGGTGCCCGGCAAGCTCGATGGGCCCCAAAATGAAGAGCGGGATGGTGAATACGAACGTCGCGATGAGCGCGTTCAAGCGCGTCATGATTCCAAGCATAAAGATGAGACCGAAGAGCGACTCAACCGCGCCAGCTGAGAGTGTGAAAAGATAATTCGAATACCACTCAAAGCCCAGAAATTGCATGAAATTCCATGGGTGCAGCTCGAGAAAGTTCACGCCAAGTTCAGGGCGCAGAATTTTTTCTGAAAACCCGAGAATGAGAAGCGTCGTTCCCGTTCCGAGCCGCAGAATGGGGAGTGCATATGCGCGGAAACGATGCCCGATGTGTGCGAGCGCCTTAAAGGGTACGAGACTGAAGTAGTCGGTCCCCATAATGAAAATAAAGAGCGCGGTGCTCACGATCCAAATGTCTTCAAAGAGAAAAAGTGCGTCGGTAAAGAAAAATGCGCTTGCCCAGAGAGCACCGAGACAGAGCGCCGCGACACGCGCGTAGGCACCCGCGAGGAATGCGAGGCCGATGACGATCTGAGCTATGACGAGCGCGAACGGAATGCCTGATTCCACCGTGAGATTGGGAGAAAAAAGATACTCGTGTGTGCCGGCGATAAGGAAGAAAGCACCCGCGATCATTGAGAATGTCGAGGCGGCGCGTGAAAAGGCATGGTCGCGCCGCGGAGTGAGAAAGAAAAACTGGAACCACCCCCTCCGTTCACAGTACACACCTGCGATCACTATCGCGAGTGCCACCGCCCCCCATACCGCTAAGTAGAGCGTGGTTGGTTCACTCGTCACAAGCGGCGACACTTCGCTTTCCGCAAACCATCTCGTGTGTGCGAAAGTGAGACCTGGAAAAAAGAGTGCGAGCGTGAATGCTATTCGTGATGTCATGGGTATTTTAGTGTCCACCGCCTTCTTCGATTTCGCCATCAAAAATCTCCGCATCCGCCTCGCCTTCCACCCGGAGCAATCCCCATGCCCCACGGTCAAGACGCGCGAGCGCGTGATCGACGAGCACGTAGTTGCCTGGATAGTTGAGGTCGAATTCTACGATAGATGCTCCGCCCGCTGGCAGAACGGTGGTCTGCACGTCGCGTATCGGATCACGGATCGCCGCTTCCGGATATACCGTGTCAAAAATCTCACCTATCACATGAAAGCTTGATACCAGGTTCACGCCACCGTTTCCCACGAACATGCGCACTGTCTCCCCGACATTGCCGACCATGGTGTCGACGAGGCCTTTGGTGCGCCCATTAAATACCACGTACTGTGGTTTGGCATCGAGCATCGCGCGCGCGTCAAATATTTGGAGGCCACGCTTCCCCAGATCCCCCGTCGTGTAGAACTCCCCCTGCATCACATAAAATTCGTGGTCAACGGGCAGGAGCCCCTCTTCAGGTTCCACCAAAATGAGTCCGTACATACCATGCGTCATGTGGTTGGCGACATTGGGCTCTGCGCAGTGGTATACGAAAAGTCCAGGATGCAATGCCTTAAACGTGATCGTTTTTGATTCACCGGGTTCTACCATAGTCGCGCTCGCCCCCCCGCCGGGGCCAGTGACTGCGTGCAAATCGATGGAATGGTGGTGCAGACTCGAAGGATCGTTGGTCAGCGTAAGCTCTACTGTGTCACCTTCGCGCACGCGCAAGAAAGGTCCCGGCACCTGGCCGTCGAACGTCCAGTAATTGATGTACACTCCCGGCGCCATCTCTGCGATGACCTCTTTCGTCGTGAGGGCTATCTTCACCGTCGCAGGCTCCGTGCGCACAATAGGGGGAGGGATCTCATTGGGATCGCGTGCAATATTTTCGACACGCTCAAAGCCATTTAAGTTCTGGAAAAAGTCGAGGACATTCCCCAAGGGCAAGACAGGGCCCTTCGCAGGACCGTACGTCGTGAGAGAAAATGGATATTGAAGCCCGCGTGGAAGCCCAATGGGCGCATACACGAAAAGAGAGATGCCGAGAAAGATCACGGCGAGCGAGAGCGCGACCGCGCGCGAGTGGAGCTTGCTCAACACGATATATATCAAGACACCTGCCGCCACGTACGCGATCACGAGACCGAATGTCTGCACAAAAATGTACGACAGGAGCGTTGTGAGCCACATCATATTGAGAACTCATTATTCCATATGAACACACCCCCGCCGAGGCGGGGTTGTGTAGATGAGACCAGATTACACTTTAATCCTCGACTTCGAAGTAGAGAGTGTTCGAGGTGCCGTTCTCGCTCGAGACATAGATCGGGTACACGCCCGGGTACACCGGCTGAACAGGAGAGCCGCAGTAGTAGCCGTACTGTAAGAGATCGCATTGTGAGATCCACTCAGGGATCTCGAAGCGGATCTCTGTGCCGTCGTTCCGCGAACGAAGACCGCTCTCCCCGCCGAAGCCAAAGTGCACGGTATTGGAGTTCGTGAATCCGGAGCCCTTGATCGTGATCATGTCGCCGACCTCACCTTCATCCGGGCTCAGCGAATCGAGCTTGAGCTTCTCGACTTCTTTTACGCGGACGTCGACAGTTTCCGTATCCGACTTTCTGCTCCCGCGCACGCGAAATCTGATTTCGTATCTGCCTTCTTTGCGATAGGCGTGCGAGAAGGTTACGACTTTCGAAGCGGGCACCTGGACGCTCTGCTCTACGTTCGAGCCGTAGCCATACGCGCCGCCGTACGGGTAGTAGTAGCCATCATCGTCCCAGTCGACGGAAATAGCGACGGAACTCCCAACAGGCGCGTCGATCTCGACTTTCCAGACGCCAAGCTCATTCTCGTCGAGTGAACTCGGTCCGTCCACATCTTCGATCTCGGGATCTGGGTACGCGTAATACGAAGGATACGCATACGGATAGTTTTGGTATGTCGAGTATGAAGGATACGAATAGCTCGGAGTGTACGAGTACGGGTAGTAGTTGTAAGATCCGTAGCCATACGAGTATGGGCTCCCGTAGCCTCCGCTCTGGCCGGACAAGCAAGAACGATTTTGAATCGCGGAGCGTGTCGCGGCGTCAACGTAGCCCGTTACTGGCACTCCCACCATCTGTTGAAAGTAGCGCACTGCCTGGATCGTCGCGTCGCCGAAGTAGCCGGTTACCATCCAACTTCCTCCGCCCGGATACCCTTGATTGACCAGAAACTGCTGGAGTTGAGAAACCTCGCCCCCCTGTGAACCGTACGAGAGATTGCTCGTGAGAGAGACACATCCGCTTCCGTAGGAGTTGTATGGAGCGTACGAGTAGCTCGGAGTGTAGTTTGAGTAGTACGTCTGCGCTCCTGCCTGTGCAGGCAAGGAAACTGTTCCCGCGAAGAGGAGTACAACGAAAGCTGGAATCAGTGCGAATCTCTTCATAAAATGGCTTAAATACTGGATAATTACACTAAGCACTTTGTGCTGATGTCGCCACTATGCCCCAGACGATAGAGTGTTGTCAAGGGTTCACGCGCAAGCTGCTCTCCGTCCTATGAAAACGAATTTGGTCAGTCAAGAGGAGGACGCCGATGATGAACGGCGCAAGCGAGAGAAGTTGCCATTGTGTAGGCATTTGCCCAAGGATAAGCCATGAAAAAAAGAGTGTGAAAAACGGCGCGATGCTCGCGAGCGCGATCGCCTTCGTGACCGACATGCGATGAATTCCCTCAATCCACAAGATTTTCGCAAGACCGAGGAGTAGGATGCCGTTTATGAGAAGGAACACAAGCGATGTTTGTATGTCTCCAAAAGTCGGCGCGGAACCCACAATGTACAAAATCGGGAAAATGAACGCGAGTGTTATCAAGCTCCGCAAAAGCATAACGCTTTCGCTGGAGGCTATTTCACGTGCACGTTTTTGAAAGAAGTTTCCGATAGGCGTGCAAAACGTCCCGCCAAGAATGAGAAGATCCCCGACATTAATGCCACTCCATCCCTTCCCCAAAATGACGAGCGCCCCCGCAATCATGAGGATGGCACCGACTTTATGATCAAACGATATGTGTTCACCGCGATAGATGTTGAAGAAGAGAAATGTCGTAAATACTTGAAAGAGAATGATGATGCTGGCGTTTCCCGGTGTCGTGTATTCGAGGCCAACAAAGAATAGGCCGTAGAACAGCACGCCGACGAACAGCGCGATATAAAATGAGTACTTCCATAGCTGCGGATTCAACATCTCATACCACAGTTTCCGGTAGGTCACGACGCCAACAAAAAACGCGCTCGCGAATACCATGCTCCATGCGAGCGAAGCAAGGCTCGAGAGGTTTGCGTACGAGAGGACGACCAAAATCGGAAAGAGGCTGAATAAAAATAGTTCAGAGAAAATCATTAACTCTCCCTTTCGTTGCTCAGAGAATGCGCTCATTCGGGCAATTATAGAGGGAGGACGCGGTCGAGAGAATGTGTCGCATCTATCTTGAGCTCCTTTTCATCATCTTCTTCCTCATCTCGTGGCACTTCATCAGTTTTCTCTTCATTATTTTCCATCTCGTCAATGTCTCCTTTCATCTCACCATCTTCACTCTCTTCATCATCGGGTGCAGGGAGAAGTATTTGATTGCGGAATTTCTTCTGCGCTTCGAGAAAAGTCTTTAGGCGTATTGCATCCTTAAACACCTTCTGTGCATCATTCTCTCTCGAAGAAACGTTTGCATCTAGCAAAAGTGTCCGTATACGTTCACGAAGTCTTTCGATCTGTGCGTTCGTGTCATCGCTTGTACTGACTTTTAGTTGCGCTTTAATCTGCAAGAAGTGCGCCTCGATCTCCCGTAGAGTTGTTGAAGCATTCTCCGCAAATCGTATCGCGCTCGAATCGGCAAATGCTTTTGCGGCTGGCGCGAAGGCCGCTCGCTCAGCTGTTTGCGCGAGCGCGTCCGCGTCTTCCTCTGCCTCGTCAGATGACATCGTGGGAGACTCCATCATTGCGAGTGTTTCCGGGCGCGGTGCAGCGGCAGCGCGCTCTCCGCGCTCGCGCAAGGCACGCGCAAACTTGCTCGACTCCTCTCGGCTCTCTTCATCTTCGTTGTCTTGCGAAAGCCGTGCGAGAATCTGACTGTGCGCTTCGATGGATGATTCGAGACGTGCTGAGATATCGGCAGCTGCGATTGCATCGCGCTCTTCCAGTGTTTGAACAACCGCTTCTACAGTCCGCGCATGCGCCTCAAAGCGCTCTTCGAGCTCTGAGGTAGTCTCGGCAGTCATCGAGCCGCGCGCTGTCAATTCCTCCGCTTCCTCCAAGCGTCGCTCCGCGAGCCGCACGTGAGTTTCCGCATTCGCCTCAGGAGTTCGCGTCAATGCGACCGCGATGCGTTCATTTACACGTACCTTGACCGGATACAAAAGATCTCCCGGGAGAGCTCCTTCTGCGGCGTAGGCGGTGCTACCGAGGGCGGTCACGAGTATCAAAACAAATGCTAGTGGTGCCATAAGCCGCGGCATAAAGACAAAGAAAGGACTCGGAAAAACGCGAATCGGGCTTTCGACCGGCGCCGCCTCTTTTCTCTGGAGTGCGGATGCATGCATTGCGCGCTCGAGTGCTGTGCGAACACCCTTACGCTCATCTACTGTGAGCTTGATATGCCGTGCCTCCTTTTTTAATTGAGAGAAAAATGTGTTCATAGATGGATTATGTTTCTTTTGCTTCGAGGATGGCACGCAATTTTTTGAGTCCGCGGTGAAGGCGAACAGAGACGACATTTTCACTTTCTCCTATCAAGGGTGCAATTTCAGACACGGTGAGATCGTCTATGTAGCGCAATGTAAACACTTCGCGATACAGATCAGGCAAGGCAAGGATCGCCTCAACGGCACGCGCGATCTCGAAACGATTCAACGCCTCTTCGAGCTCGTCGGTGTCGCACGCCAGGAGTGAGGACTCCGTATTGCCATCTTCATCCTCGACCATTTTGTCGAGCGAGAACGATTTCGTTTTACGATATTCGTCGATAATGAGATTGCGCAATGTTCTAAAAAGGAAGAGCCGCATCTCACGGATCTCCTCTCCCCGCCCTACATACTTCCACGCACGCAAGAAACACTCCTGTGTGATCTCGAGCGCACGATCGCGATCCGAAAGCCTTAAGGCCGCGTGGCGAAAGAGCTCATCGGAATGGCGCTCGAACGCTTGCCGAAACATCTCTTCAATTCCTTCCATACAAGACGGTCAAAGTATGTACTTCTTACCAAGAAAGTGCAATCGCGGCATGAAGATTTCCGTATTAATTCTTTTCTTCCGAGACAATTTTCCCATCATCGATGCGAATGATGCGCTCAGCACGTTTGGCATATTGCTCCTCGTGCGTGACCATAATGATGGTCTGCCCTCCCTTATGAAGCTCCGCAAATATTTCCATGATGAGCTTTGCCGAATCGTTGTCCAGGTTGGCCGTCGGCTCGTCGGCGAAAAGTATCTCGGGATCGTGCGCCACGGCACGTACGATCGAGACGCGCTGCTGCTCGCCTCCGGAGAGCTGGCTGGGCAAGTTGTTGATGCGTGTGCCGAGCCCCGCGCGCTCGAGCGCAGCAGCTCCCTTTTTGTAGGATTCTGCTTTCGAGTAACCTGCCATTAAGAGCGGTAGCGCAACGTTCTCGAGCGCCGTAAGCTCCGGCAGGAGAGCATAATCCTGGAAGACAAACCCAAACTTCGCGAGCCGAAAATCCATCTTTTCGAGCGAGCTCATTTCGTGCGTGTTCTCTCCGTCGATGATGACTTCTCCCAGGGTGGGATCATCGAGAAGACTCAATTGGTAGAGGAAGGTGCTCTTCCCCGCGCCACTGCGCCCCATGATCGCAATAAATTCGTGATCACCCGCCTTGAAATCGATACCCTTAAGGACTGGGGTAACGACACTGCCCGTCGTGAATGTTCGCGTGAGTCCTTTTGTTTCTATCATACTTTATCGTTGCTCAGCATACATACATTAATTGCGCCCGAGAATGGAGTCGAGTGTGTTTCTGCGGATTATCATCCACGCCGGAATGTAGCCCGCGACGACGGTCGAGACGACGAGGAGACCCACGCGGAAGAGTGTCTGCTCGACGGGTGCTACAAGAATGCCGTCACTGAAAGGAAAGTCGATCGGATTCGCAAGAAAGTACGGAACGAGAAAACCATACACCAGCGCAAGCCCGACAGCAGAGCCGATCGCTGCATAAAAGATGGACTGGAACACATACGAGACCTCGATCGCGCGTCCGGATATGCCGATACCTTTCATTATCCCAATAAACTTCCTGCGTGTGAGCGCGTTCACAAATATGACGATGAAAATGGTGACGGATGCGACGACGAGTCCAATAGAGGAGAACATCGTGCCCAACATGTTGAAAGTATTGATAATGTCCTTGAATGCCTGGGGTTGCGCCTCTTCGAACGTCTGCACTTTTGCGTCTAGGTCGGCACCGCGCAGGATGAGCGCATCGCGCACTTCTTCCGGCGTTGAATTTCCAGCAACTTTTATAGAAACCTCGTCTACATTGCCGTCATTTCTGCCCACGATGCTTCTAAACTGCGTGTCCACCATGAATGCGCGAAGTGCGATCTCATCCACTTTTGATTTCAAAATTCCTTTTACCGTCACCTCGCGCGTCACGTCGCCCACATGTATTCGGACCTTTGAGCCAATTCCAACACCCTCAAGAGTTGCGAGGCCAGGAGTATCAAAAGGGAGATATTGCTTCAATAGATAGTTGCCGATCACTATCATGTCGTAATCGCCGGGTACCAAGAACTCTCCTTCGATGATTTTGTCCGCAATCCCCGTCACGACGTCCTCTTCCTCCGGATCTATACCCACGATGAGCGCATTCGCGAGGTTGGGTTTATCCGATTCTTTACGCGTTTGGTAGCCCGCTTCAATTCGCGATGATTCGAGGTAGCGCGCGGTCAACGCCTCAACACCTGGGATTGAGCGCGCTATCGCAATGACGCTCGGACTATTCTCAATATAACTTTTGTCGCTCAATGTCGAAATAATGACATCGCTCGTGTACTCGGTGCGCACTGCGTCGACTGCTCCTTGCAAAAGTCCGACCAAGATGCCCGAAATGACGACGAGGTTGAGGAAGGTCAGGATCATTACAAAAATAATGAGCGTCGTGGTCCATAGCGATGCGCGGCGGATGGCGCGGAGCGCGAGGAAAAAACCGATGCGCACGTTGAGAGGGATCATCCCGTTAGAAGCAGGACGCGGAACCGGAGCGGAAACCGTGCCCTAGCAGATTACTGCTGATAAATACCGATTGCATAGACATTGTATCGACGAGTCGTCCGCGGCTTCTAACGGGAATCATTGTGAGGCCGAAATCACCACTACATCGCCTTCGGAGAGGCCGCTTACGATCTCTATGGTGCCGCGCGAAGAGAGGGCTCCCGTGATCACCTCTCGCTCCTCCGTCACGTCCCCAAGTTTGATACGCACATACTGCTTCCCATCGCGCTCTTCTACGACACCGCGCGGAATACTTACAACGCCGTCGCGCTTGTCGGTCGTGATGGTCACGTTAGCGGTCATTCCCGATTTAATGCGCATATCATCCGCTCCGAATTCCAATACCGCACGATACGTGGAAACGCCGTCGCGCACCGTTTCCGCCGGGTCAATTGAGACCACCTTCGCCTCGAACAGAACTCCTTCACCGTAAGCGTCGAGCGTAACGCTCGCCGTGTCTCCCACTGCGATCTGCGAAATGTTGACCTCTGGAACGAAGCTTTCGATCTGAAGTGTGTCGTCGCTCTGGAGCGAAATGGCGAGCTCACCTGGAGAGGCAATCGCCCCTCGCTCGGCCTCAACGACAGTAACGACTCCCGTAAACGGCGCTCGGAGTGTCCGCTCAGCGATTTCCGTTTGTATGCTTGCTATTTTTGTCTCAGCGTTCGCGATCGCCTTTTCGCGCGCAGAGATCGCTTCATCGTACGCCCTGCGATTTGACACGTAGGAGCTTCCTTTGGTATTGGGGATCGCAATATGCCACATCGTGTCTTCATATGTAGAGAGTGCGTCGGGGAAATCTATATAGAGACCGTGCGTGCCAAGTGTCGTCGGCTGATTCTCTTCGACCTCGATGGGGCCGAGACTCTCGAGCCCAAACACTCGCAGCTCGAAATCGCCTGTATTCGTGTGCTCTTCGAGGAAGCGTATCCGGTAAGAGCCTTCTCCACCCTGATACAAGCCTGTCAAAACCGGAGCGGAAACCCCGTAGGATGAATCGGGAACGGCCGTGAGGTCGTCGGAAAGGAGTGTCTGGTATGCACTCTCGACAACAGTCGCTTGTTCGCGCTTAATCTCTTCGAGTTCCACTTTGGCGGCGCGAAGGTCCGCGAGGAGCACGTCGGTGCCGATCGTCGCGAGCGTTTGCCCGGCATAGACTCTATCTCCCACTTCGACGGGCACTGAGGTGATTCTTCCCGTCGTGTCGAAGGCGAGATCGACGCTTTGCGATGCGACGACCTTCCCCGAAACGCTCACTTCTTGCACGAATTCGCCCCGCTCCACCGTGAGGAGCTCCTCGCTGCCTCCATTGCCGCGACCCAAAACCATCCATCCGAGAATGAAAATGACAAGGAGGACAATGCCATACACAAGCGGCTTGCCCTTAAAAGTGGAAAAGATGGTGTTCATTTCGCGGTAGTATACCTCACGCCTCGGAGCCGCGCCACCTGAGGGACACGCCAGAAAACGGCGCATCCTGGGCCTCTATTCGCGCGACTCGCTCTTCTCGAGTGCAATGCGTTGCCGTGTGACCTTGATCTTTTCGCGCAAAAGGCGGAGCGGCCACGGGGTAAAGGGAAGGCGCTTATAGCGGTACATCCAAAAGTATCCGGCAATACTCATGAGGAGCGCGCCCAAGCCATCGGCAATGAGGTCCCACATGGTGTCTGCGACGCCGACGCCCTGCCAATACGCTGTCTTAAAGACCATGTCGCCGAAAAATTCAACCACTTCCCACACAACGCCGAGCGAGAGCGAGAACGTGACAGCGAAGAGCGATACAAATCCCGGACTCAGATTGAGGTGTATCTTTTCATGCTCGTTTAAGAGATAGATGAGGACGAACCCGCATACACCGAGAAGAAAGCCCGATTGGAAGTGCAGGAATTTATCCCAAAACGGGATCCAGTCGTAGAAGTGCGCAATGCCGCCTAAGAAGAGCGTGAGAAAAATAAAGGTGACGATCCACAGTTCTAGTGTGAACGGAATGTACAAGCCGTACCGACCCTTGAGGACGAAGGGTATGAACATGAGCAAAAGAATGAGTACTGTAAGTGCGGCAGATTGCCAATCGCCCCACACAAGAAAAATACCTGCGGCGAGTACCACGAGCACGTTCAAGCCCCAATAAATGAACAGGGTTACTTTGTTGCGGTATTTGTCTTGTATGTCGGAGGTACTCATAGAACACCCCTAAGCATACTCCTAGTACCGAGGAACAATCAACCGAAAGTAAATGCGTAGAAGCGGAGTCCCGAGCCCTTCACACGAAGTTCGAGTGTGTGCTCGCCGGGCTCTGCGTTTTTGATGAGCCTGTAGAGCTTGCTCTCCTGCATTCTGACAACGCCACTTTCGTTTACATCTACTCCTTTCGATACTCCCACGAGAGCACCATCCTGCCATACCTCGACTTCGACAGCACTGTCCCCCTCGGCGACGATATACACTTCTTTTGCACTGTAACGATACACCACCGACGCATCGGAAACCGATTCCGCGTATTCTGGCTTAACATCCCACACGCCACCGAGATAGAGTGCATTGCCTGAGACACTTTCAGGGATCGTGAGTGTTTGTTCGCCGACACGGCCTCGCGCGCCATTGGCAAAGTACTCATTCCGGAGTGAGCCAAAGTACGTCTCGGGGCTTCGCGTTGTCGTTTTGACCTCTGGCACGCTCGATGCTGCAAGGTCTCCACTCATCTCCACCTCTCCTGCCCCAAGCACGCGTGCACGCTCTGCCAGAAGCTCCTGGATTTTCATTTCGGTCTCTTCATACGCCCCTTCGCCAATGTGGTCGTACACGATGTTGCCATTGATATCGATAAGATACTTGCGTGGCCAATAGCTGTTGTCGTAGGCGCGCCAGGTCGCGTAGTCGTTGTCGAGGACAACCGGATGCTTGATACCAAATTCCTCCATCGCCTCGCGGACGTTCCCAATATCACGCTCAAATGCGAATTCCGGTGTGTGGATACCGACGATCTCAAGCCCCTGATCTTTGTACTTCGCGTACCACGCATTCAAGTACGGAAAGGTGCGCTGGCAGTTGATACAGCTATAGGTCATGAAGTCGACGAGAATCACCTTTTCCCCGACAAGCTCACCAATCGTGATTTCATCCACATTGACGAATCCCGCAGGACCCTCGATCTCTTTGTATGGATTCATTGCTGAAGGCATTAGGTCTGCAATCTTCGAGGAAGACGGCGAAGTAAAGACATACACCAATCCTCCGCCAAGCAAGCCGAGAATGAGAAGTCCTACGATGTATTCGGCACGCATACCCGGTTAGTAGAATTTCGGCTGGTGCAACCGCACGGTACCCGACAGTACCGAGTTCATAAAAATTTTTTTAAACTGTAGATGTGTCTTTATCATACTCGAAGAGTTAGCCGAAATTTCACTACCGGGCATAATTATTTATCTACTTTTTGTAAGAGGAATTGCTCGACCTTCGTGATGTCGAGGTAGCCACTGTCGAGGATCGCAACCTCAAGCTTCTTTTCGTAACCGGTCGCAATCAAGACCCCGAGGACGACAAAAAGGATACCAATACCGCGCTTGAACCACCCGCGCGAATCCGCAAAACCTGTGAGGCGATCCGCTGCGCGCTGACCCAGGAGCGCAATGAGAAGAAGGGCGAGTGCGAGACCCGCTGTGTAGGCGAGTAAGTACGCTGTCCCGAGTGCGAAGCTCGCTGGCAAGACGGAAGCGAGAATCACGAAGTACGTCGGCGAACACGAGGAGAACACCGGCCCGAGCGCCGCACCGATCAGCGCATCGCCCCAGAAATTTTTCTGTCTGTAGCCCTCGCCGACGAGTTGGTTGGAGCTCGCGGAAATTTTCGAGAGGCCGGGGAGCTTCTCCCAAAGTACGGGGAAAACAAGAACGAGCCCAAAGATGACCAAGATTCCACCCGAGAGGTATGTCCACACCTGAGGTGGGACCATGATGAACGCTGTCGAGGCCTTCAGGAGAAACGTGAAGAGAATAATGGAGAGCGAGAGCGAGCCCACCACCACGTATGGCGTCCACTTGCTTCTCCCTGAGGCCGCAGATCCGATTACCACTGGAAGCAATGGCAAGATGCACGGCGCCAAAACCGTAAGCACTCCTGCGATAAACGAAACAATGAAGAGTGTCATGAGACTATTTCACTTCTCCGAGCAGTGAAGCGAGCGTCGGCGAGCTGTCCCACTTTGCCAGCAGGTTGCCCTCGCTATCCACCTGCACAAGCGTGTGCTGGTAGGTCACGCCGTACTTCTGCTTAAGCGCCGTTTCGGTGTCGTAATTCACGTCGAGGATCGTAACGCCTTCGGGGATATCGCCGAGATTCGCTTTGATGTTGGCATCGAGCGCGCGACACGTCGGGCACCACGCGGCGCGGAAAAAGAGAACCACGTCGCCCGAATCTGCCTTGGCAAGCTTTTCGGGTGCATACGCCTCATACGAGCCAGTGCTCTTCATCGCGTCGTCTTCCATCATTGCCTCTTCATCTTCCGTCATAGATTCCTCATCTTTCATCATTGCATCCTCCTCCATCATGGCGTCTTCCTTTTCCATCATTGAATCTTCTGCACTTTTTCCAGAAAGCACATACCATCCCGCTCCCCCAAGAAGCAAGACGATGACTACGCTAACTAACACTTTTGTTGTATCCATATCGTTTTCCTTAACTATTTAATTACTTCTATGATATCGACAATATTTTATTATGTAAAGTCTCTTTTACAATCTCGTTCTGTGGATTACTGGATCCCTATCCTTCCTACCCATGATGCCGTAGCGTGTCATGTCCCTATCTTTACGCTATGGCGTATTTTTAGGGATACACGTGAAGGAGTGGACGGTCCAGGTATAAGTATGGATTACTGGCGGTACTCTACGTACAGGCGCGCGGCGAGCTTCGAGACGACCATGACCCCGAGTGCAAGCGGGATCCATGGATCGAGTGCGTGGTTGAGGCCTTGCACAATGAGCGCGAGTGTCAGAGTGGCAATTCCGGAGAGGTACGCCACGCGGCCCGCGTACATGGTGTGCACAGCTTCGCGCTCGTCACTCGCGCGCTCTTGCATGACAAACCCGGCCCAGAATGCCGCGAGCACGGTGGCGCCCAGAAGCACGAGCATCTGAGCAGGAGCCGGCATCCAATACATGAAAGGGTCGGTCAAAAGCACCAGGAGCGCCACGAGCACGAGCGCGACACCAATGTGAAATATTTTATTTTGCATAACTGATACGAAAGACTTTTTCTACCGACACCTTAAAAACGAAGGCGATCTTGAGCGCCAAGAGCACCGAAGGCGTGTAGTTCCCCTTCTCAATCGCGATAATGGTCTGGCGCGTCACGCCCACACGCTCGGCAAGCGCTTCCTGCGTCAGGCCCTTTTCGGTGCGAAGCGTGTACACAGAGTTTGTAATATATTCCGCCATTGTGTTTTCGACAACAGCTTTATCCTAGCGCCCGCCGCGCGCAAGGTCAAAGAGACTTGACACTACTTCTTTTTGCTCTTGCTCGTACGCGCCTCTCGAATGACGCGCTGCGGAAATGGGATCTCGATGCTCGCTTTGTCGAAAGCGATCTTGATGCGCTTCCTGAATTCGCCTGCAACCGCCCATTGCCGCAAGGGCTTCGTATCTCCCAAGACCTTCACGATCACAGCAGAATCCGCAAACTCATCGACGCGCGAAAATTCTATCGGCTTCAAAATATCCCCCTTCCACTCCGGGTCCTCCGCGAGCTCGACACCCACCATGTTTACCACCTCGATCACCTGCTCGAGATCGGCATCGTACGAGACGCCGATGTCGAGATTGACGCGCGCAAACTCTTTTGAAAGATTCGAAACTTTCGAGACAACGCCATGTGGAATGTGATGCACGGTTCCGTCGAGATCACGCAGTGTCGCCATGCGCACGCTAATCGCTTCTACCGTTCCCGTTGTCCCGTCGAGACTCACCACATCGCCCACGCGGTACTGATTTTCGAGAATGATGAAAAGACCAGCGACGACATCGCGAATGAGGTACTGACCGCCGAAGCCTATGGCGAGCCCCGCGACTCCCGCCGCCGCGAGCAAGGGGCCAATGTTGATACCCATCTCCGAGAGCACCATCAAGCCCGCGACGAGCCACACGAGGACACCGAGCGTCCCGCGTATGATCTGGATCAGCGTGTCCTCGCGCTGTTTCTCCGCTTCCGGCGAGTGGAAGTGGCTAGAGGGTACGAGCTTGCGAATGACACGCTCAAGAAAAAATCCGAAAGAC
>Ga0066639_10000286_pt1 | contig 42466 bp, 48 predicted proteins | sample CryGeyCG2114_010_2_FD_59504 | JGI IMG/M metagenome (GOLD analysis project Ga0066639, IMG submission 59504) | Groundwater microbial communities from aquifer - Crystal Geyser CG10_big_fil_rev_8/21/14_0.10 | ecosystem: Environmental > Aquatic > Deep subsurface > Groundwater | place: USA: Utah...
TAAAATTACATTTTGCCGAGATGCAGGAGTCACTCACTGCTCAAAGTGAGTGAACTCCGACTCTAGAGAGTAATATGGGGAAGAAAAACTCTTCACTATTCTGTAATTTCTATTCCCATATTTTTTGCTGTGCCTGCAACAATCTTCATTGCTTGCTCAACATTTTCCGTATTCAAATCAGGTAGTTTAATTTCGGCTATAGCCTTGAGGTCAGCTTTCGTGACCTTGCCAACTTTCTTTTTATTCGCTTCCGATGAACCTTTTTCAACTGAAGCATATTTCTTAAGCAAAGCCGATGCCGGAGGAGTCTTTAAAATAAATGAAAAGCTCCTATCGTCATAAATAGTTATTTCAGCAGGAACAACGTCACCTGTCATGTCTTTTGTGGCGTCATTAAACTGCTTACAAAAATCCCCAATATTTATTCCATGAGGACCAAGAGCTGTTCCAACAGGAGGCGCGTGGTTTGCCTTTCCCGCCTCAAGCTGTAGCTTTAATACTGTTTTTATTGGCTTTGACATAATTTATGTCACTAGATAGTAACGAAATAATTAAAAATTTGCAAGTCCAAAACTAATGGCTTATCCCTAGCAACTAGAACCTCGTTATATCTTCTGCACCTGCAACGAATCAAGTTCTATCAAAGTATCTCTTCCGAATATCGGCACCAAAACTTTGACCTTGCCCTTTTCGCCATCAACTTCAGCAACCTTGGCATCATAGTCTTTAAACGATCCGTCAGTGATCTTCACAAGATCCCCTACTTTTATATCAACATTAAACTTCGTATCCTTCTCTTCCATCCTCACCATGATTGCATCAACTTCCTCTTTTGAAAGAGGCACTGGAGTTGTAGCATCAGGACCGACAAACCCAGTAACTCGTGGGGTGTTTCGAACAACATACCACGAGTCATCAGCGAGTATCATATCAACGAGAACATACCCATGATAAATTTTCTCCTCTGTAACTCGCCTTTTACCGTTTTTGATTTTTACTTTTTTCTCTTTTGGGACAATAACATTAAAAATCTTGTCATTCATGGCAAGAGAGTCAACACGCTGTTTGAGGTATCTCGCAACAGCGTCCTCATATCCAGAATACGTATGGATTGCATACCAGTGCCTATTTGACTTCTGATCTTCTTCCTTTAGGTTTTTATCTCCTTTTAAAAGACGGTTTTCCATAAAATTAACCGATAATAAATATTTCTAATACTCTGGTAAATCCAAAATCAAGAACACCAAGAAAAGCAGCGAGTCCCAAAGAGAACCCGATAACAATAAATGTTAGCTTTCTGGTCTCAATAAATGTAGGCCAGTTGATCCTCTTAAACTCCCTGCGGGATTCCTGAAGATAATTTGTAAGACGTTCAAACATATTCGTAAAATAACAATTATAGTGGCTATATGTCAAGATTTTTTACCGACAGAGCATGTGCCTGAATAAACTTCTTTCTTGGCTCAACAGTCTCTCCCATAAGCACGCTAAACAATCTATCCGCCTCTGTAGCATCCCCAACCTCCACAAGCTTCAAAACCCTAGCCTCGGGATCCATTGTAGTTTCCCAAAGCTGCTGTGGGTTCATCTCTCCCAAACCTTTATACCTCTGAACAAAGATTCCTTTCATTCTACCATCACCAGTTTCCAAAGAAACCTCTTCGGTATTTTCTGCATCCGTCACTTCAACCTCTTCCCCCTTGGCTTTCTTCTTTGCTGAAGCCGCCTGCCTCTCTTTCTTTAATGCCTGAAGTTCATCAATAGCTTTATCTTTAGCTCCTTCATTAAATACATATCTAAAAGACTTTCCTGCCTGAACCTTAAAGAGTGGCGGCTGCGCGATATACAAATGACCGGCATCAATTATCTCACGGAAGTACCTGTAAAACAGGGTAAGCAAAAGAGTCCTGATATGAGCGCCATCAACATCAGCATCAGTCATGATGATGATTTTATGATATCTAAGTTTTGAAATATCAAACGACTCAGCGATAGCGGTGCCGATCGCGACAACCAACGCCTTTATCTCTTTATTGATAAGCATCTTATCAATCCTCGATTTTTCAACATTCAAAATTTTTCCCTTTAAAGGCAATATTGCCTGTGTCCTCCTATCACGACCGGATTTTGCGCTACCACCAGCAGAGTCTCCCTCTACTATAAACAGCTCAGAATCTTCCGGACTTCGTGAAGTGCAGTCTGCAAGTTTACCGGGAAGAGTAAGTCCTTCGAGAACCCCTTTTCGAAGAACCATGTCCTTCGCCGCTTTTGCAGCTTTTCTCGCCTTTACGGCAAGAAGAGATTTTTCGATGATCCTTCTTGCATCAGAAGAATTTCTTTCAAGAAAATCTTTCAGAGACTCACCCACAACTGACTCAACTGCAGTGCGCGCTTCGGTGTTCCCAAGACGCGCCTTTGTCTGACCTTCAAACTGTGGTTCGCGAAGCTTAACCGAAACAATAACCGTAAGACCCTCACGAACATCATCACCTGTAAAACCATCATCTTCTTTTTTAAGAAGATTATTTGAACGAGCATATTCATTTAAAGTTCTGGTAAGAGCCGACCTAAAACCAGTCATATGCATTCCGCCATCGGGAGTATAAATATTATTTGCAAAACTTAACTCTTTAGATTCATATTCGTCGTTATAAACAAAAGCCACCTCAACCCCCATATCGTTCTGCTGTTTATCTACATAAAAAAGATTATCTAAAAGCGATTTTTCTGAACGACTAAGATATCTAAGAAAAGACGCGAGCCCGCCATCAAAACAAAATCCATGATAAACCGGCACCTCTCCTCGCGAGTCTATTATCTCGATTGCAATTCCTTTTGTAAGGAACGCCTGTCGCCTCAAGTGGTCAACAATTCTTTTTAAATCAAATTTGGTTTCAGAAAAAATAGTATGATCCGGCTGGAAGATTATCTTCGTTCCGGTACTTTTACTAGATCCTATTTTTTTAACCTTGGTTTTTGGAACACCACGTTCATATTCCTGCTCATAGACTCCACCATCACGAGAAACCTCAGCACGAAGCCATACAGACAATGCACATACAACCGAAACACCAACACCGTGGAGACCTCCTGAAACCTTATAAGACTCGCCTCCAAATTTACCTCCGGCATGAAGCGTTGTAAGAACAGTCTCCAGTGCAGACTTTTTTGTCTGTGCATGAACCTCAACCGGAATACCGCGTCCATCATCAGTTACAGCAACTTTATTGTCAGGTAAAAGCTCCACCCGAATATGCTTCGCGTGTCCTGCCATTGCCTCGTCAATCGAATTATCAACGACCTCCCAGATAAGATGGTGAAGACCGTCTACACCCGTCGAGCCAATATACATACCCGGTCTCTTTCGAACCGGCTCTAAACCCTCAAGAACGTATATGTCCTTGGCTGAATATGATGGCTTTTTTTCTGCCTTTTTCTCGTCTTTTTCCGCCATTAAACTCTAAAAAACTAAATAAAAACGCCGAAAAGCGCACATTCATTATACCAAACCCACCTCAAAAAAGAAAGAGAAAAAAGCTGTAAGTTTTTAGTCTTAAGTTTTTAGCTGTCAGTTATCTATCGTACTTCCGCCCCAAGATCCTCTCCCACCATTTTCTCAACTTCAGAATGAATCTTATTTACTTCTTCGTTTGTAAGCGTCCTCTCATGAGAACGATAAACTATCCTAAACGTATAGCTCTTCCTGTCAGCTCCAAATTTTTCATCATTTTCATACTCATCTGTCATAGCGACCTCTTCAACTAAGTCCCCTGCAAGATGTCTTACGATTTCATAAAACCTGTTTAACGAAGTTTTTTTAGAAACTATAAAAGATATATCTCTCACAACTTCAGGATATTTGCTCACAGAGGCATATTTACTATTCAAGGAAACAAACTGCTTTGTGACTCTTGGGTCTTCCGACCAAAAAATCCTAATGTCCGGAATATCCATCTTCACCATCGCAAGCCGCTCTATTCCAAAACCAAATGCCCATCCGGTATATTTTTCCGAATCTATCCCAAGTCGCTCCAAAACATTTTTATGAACTACACCGGCTCCCACAACTTCTAGCCATTTGTCACCCCACTTTATTTCTATCTGCGTGCTCGGATCCGTAAAAGGAAAAGTATCTCCCAAAAATTTATAAGTTATATCTTCTCCAAAAACCGCTTTCACAATATTTGCAAGAACTCTCTGTAAATCATCAAGCGTGATTTCTCCCTTCTCCCGTTTCTGAATATATAACCCATCAATCTGATGAAATACAGGAAAATGCTTGCTGTCTATCTCGTCTTTTCTATAAACCTTTCCATAACAAAGCTCTCCGATCCACCCACGTTCCGAAAGAAGTTTTTGAACATCCGGATCAGTAAGATAATAAAGCCACATCGAAGTCGTGTGTGTCCTAAGCACCCTATCTTCCCCTATAAAATACGTATCACTAGTATTTCTACTAGGATGATCCTCTGGAAAATTAAACAAATCAAAACTATCGCTAACCGTAAGAGTCTCCGGAGTTTTTACAACATCAAATCCTTTAAAATCATCTATCGCGAGAATTTCATCGATAACAAATTTTATCGGCGAGCTTTCTTTTCTTGACAAATCAGGTAAAGCCAAAAGCCGCTTAAACCGAAGCGCATCAAAATCATCCCGAGACTCAATCTCAGAAAGTATTTTCTCCTCCACCCCATCACGATAAATAATCTCCCTACCTCCAGTTGAATCATCGGTATCTAAAATATCTTTTTTAAAATCAAAATTCCGCTTTTCCATACTCCTCTAAACTAGCAAAAGTAATGCATGCTAATCAAATGCAAATCAAAAAAGCAAAATTACAAAAGCGGCCCTCTAAAGCGACTCTCTAAATTTACCTAACAGTTTTTGACGATCGTCAAAAACTATTAGGTAAACAAAAACCCACTCCAACCACCGATTTATATTTTCCCCATTATTGCTTTTAGTCTTTCTCCTTCGCTTTCCACCAACTCTCCCTCGTATTCCCCTCCATGCGCATGAGTCCCTTGGTATGAGGGCGCCTTTTGGTCAAGATGCAGATTAACACCCCACCCATCATCCACCTCATCTATATATATATGAAACCTAGGGAAATCTCCCCCAGAAACACTTTTAATATAAGAAACCGCTCCTGACCGCTTTACCTCCTGTCTATATCCCGCATGCCTTAAAAAAAACGCCATATTTTTTTGCCTCTGTTTATCCGGAACAAAAAATCTCATATCTCATTTATATACCAGAAAGACCCAAAAATACAAAAAAACAAAACACGCTTAAAATATGTTCTAAACTTTAGGATCTTCACAACCCCAAAAAAATCACGGAGAATTTATCGTGAGAAGTTTCAAAACGGTCAAAGTCGTCTGCTTTGGTGGAGGCACTGGTCTTCCCGCTCTCCTATCTGGTCTCAGAGAAAACAAATGGCTCAAGATCACTGCCGCCCCAACCGTTTTCGACAACGGCGGAAGTTCGGGGGCATTAAAGGACTCACACGGCATCTTACCACCCGGAGACGTTCTACGATGCCTCTTGAGTCTCTCTGAAGATGAGGCAGTTGCAAGAAAAATTCTTTCAGCAAGAATTGAAATTGAATCTGCCCCACGCCATACAGCTGGAAATCTTCTTTTACTCGGCCTACAGATGGTTTTTGAAAACGACTACCAGCTTTCAATTGACTCACTCGGAACTGCTTTGCACATACACGGGAGAGTCTGCCCTGTTTCATGCGAAAAAAGCACTCTCGTAGCCAACTATCACGACGGAGTAACTATAAAAGGCGAAATTCAAATAGACGAAAAACTCCGCGAAGGTACAGCGCCAAAATCGCTTTCCCTCGACCCACAAGTTGAAGGAAATGAAGCGCTAATATTGGCAATCAAAAAGGCAGACATACTCTGTATTAGCTCTGGTAGTTTTTTCACAAGCATTCTTCCTTGCTTTCTCCCAAAAGGAATCAAAGAAGTAATCCAAGAAAGCCCTGCACCAGCCATCTTCATTTCAAACATCCTCACTGAAGGCATGGGGATGAATCACGAATCTGTAGAGTCCATGACCCGAACCGTAGAAGAGTATATCGGAAAAAGAGTCGTCAGAATCGTGATAAATGACAAGGTTCACGATGACGCCATGGGAAGATACGCGCAAGAGGACAAAAATCCAACAAAGTATGACAAAGAAAGCAACGACCCGCGATTCATTACCGGAGAGTTCTGGCAAGACTCAGAACTCGCAAGACACGACTCACGCCTCCTCGGATCAGCAGTAAGTAAACTGATCCATGAACTCACAAACCCCTCCCCTCGATGAGAAATCTCGGGGGGAGATTTCTTTTAAGTTAGTCTTTCTTCCTCGCAGCAATAAATACCGCCACAGAAACAATTAAAATATTTTTCAATATATACTGCCCCTCAAGCGTTGGCACGAAAGGTGCATTCCATGCAATACTCGGCAAAAGTATAAGCGGAAGCACTGTTGTAAAAATGTGAATTGCAAGAAACAAAAACGCCAATTTTTCAAAACCTTTTATTAAAAACAAAATGCCTATCGCCATTTCAAAAACAGCAAACAAAGAATAAAAAATTGGGAATGGCATCATAAATCCAAGCGTCTTTTCAAAAAGCGCCAAAACAAGCGGCCCGGCAGGACTAAGACCTATTAGTTTTAAAAACCCGAACCAAAAATAAACCAAAAAAATAGCGAACCTCCCAAGCCGCACATCAATGCGTTGGGACAAACTCACCAACCCACCAGAAAAACTTTTCAAACTCATAAACTAATTATAACAAAAATTAATTACCAAAAATAAAAGGGCTGTGCAAGATTTCTCTCACACAGCCCCGTTGTTTCAAAAAATCCTTACTTGAAGTCTGAATCCTTTGGAACTTTGTTTACAGTGCGACCACAACAGTCGCACAGCGCAAAAAGAGAACATAAATCAAAATTCTCTCTACGCCCACATTTTTTATAACTCCTCATCTGCCTCTTCTTCATCCTCTTCATCGGCTTACTGCAACAACGAGTAAACCAACATGTCTTTCTTCCAAAGACTCCAGGATCGGGTACCCATAGAACTGCTTCCGAAAATCATTCTGGCGCATGATTCAGGCATCTTCCATGAGAACACTGGACATACTAATGTTCTGAACTCTCGTGCGCAACATTGCTATGGTCCATAGCAATACTCCTTTCTGGCCACCGGTTTTCTAAGGTGCCACCCATACAATAACAAAAAATACAAATAAGTCAATATACCGTATGACCAGGTCTTTTAAAAACAGTCTTTCAATAATATTTTTAAACTTTGATTTTTCAATTTTGAATTTTACTGGTGCCGGAGGCGAGAATCGAACTCGCGACCTTGGGTTTATGAGTCCCACGCTCTAACCAACTGAGCTACCCCGGCAGGAAAAAATTGTTAAATAATGATACTCCGAAGAGCAAGTAAATATGCACGCGAAGTCAGTATACTAAAACACGCCAAAAAACAAAACACCATCTCAATATTTCTAATATAAACAATACGTTTTCAAAAAAATACAAACTTTCTTATATGAACTAGGTTATCTATTCAAAGAAGGTCTCTGAGATCTTGTTTTCAATGTGAATGAGGGTGTTTCTTTTAAAAAGCTTTCGGAAGCGCATGAAGCTTGGTTCCCACCCGCAGGGGTGGGATTCATGCGCTGAGAACGCAGGCGGTTACTTGCCGCAGGAGCAAGTAAACCGCCGTTTTTTAAAAGAAATATCCGAATGATTGTTGCGGGTGCAGGAATCGAACCTGCCCCTGGTGGTTATGAGCCACCCATGCACACCAGTACACCAACCCGCGATATATATTCTGTTTTACAAAAAACAGTATATACTTTGTAACATGAATAGCGCAACCCATCGTGTAGGAATCATAGGTTTCGGCAAAGAAGGTAGATCGCTATTTAACTACCTAAAAAAATCCAAAAAATATAAAAATAGCGATTTTTGGATATTAGACAAAAATCCCAAGATAGAAATACCAAAAAACACAAACTCCCAAACCGGAAAAAGTTATCTAAAAAATCTGGATAAATTTGACACCCTATTCCGCTCCCCCGGCGCCCATTTTTTACTAAAAGAAATCCAGCACGCAAAAAAGAAAGGAGTAAAAATCGAAAGCGCTACAAAACTCTTTTTTGAAGAAATACCAAAGAAAAAAATTATTGGTGTAACAGGAAGTAAGGGCAAGGGCACGACTGCAACCCTTATTCATAAAATGCTAAAAGCCTCAGGGAAAAAGGTTATCCTCGCAGGCAATATCGGCATCCCGATGACAGACACGATTCAAAAAGCAAAAAACACAGATTACATAGTTCTAGAGCTTTCAAGTTTTCAACTACAAGATCTAAATACTTCCCCACACATTGCAGTTATATTAGACATGTTTCCAGAACACCTAGATGTTCACAAAAATATAAACGAATATTTAAACGCAAAAACAAACATCTACTCTCATCAAACAAAAGACGATAAAACATTTTATTTTAAAAATAACTCCCTCACAAAAAAAATTGCATCATACGGGAAAGGTAAAAAAATCGGTATAACCCCAAAAGAAAACAATCTTACGAAAAATTTTGACATCGCATCTGCAGTCGCAGAATCTCTCGGTGTAAAGAAAAAAACAATCAAATCTGTACTTAAAAATTTTAAAGGGCGACCCCATCGTCTCGAAGTGGTTTTAGTCAAAAACAACATAACCTATATAAATGATTCCGCCGCAACCAACCCAGAAGCAACATCTGCCGCCATGAGAACTTTAACTGAAAACCAAAAACAAGAAACAAAAGGTAAAAGTTTTAAGTCCGCAGTTTTCAGTTCAAAATCTCTGATTTTGATTGCTGGTGGATCAGATAAAAGACTGGACTATGCACCACTTTCAAAAACAATACAAAAAGAAAAAAGCGTAAAGTTAGTAATCCTCTACGGTGAAAATAAAAATAAAATTGAAAAATCAATCCAAGAGTCACGAAAAAAAATTAAAATATCAAAATCAAAAAACCTCAAAGAAGCTTTCAAAGCAGCAAATGCTTTCGCAAAAAAATCAAAAGAAAATACAACGATTCTACTCTCTCCTGCCTCTGCTAGTTTTGACCAATTCAAAAACTACGAAGACCGAGGTAATCAATTTAAAAAACTGGTAATGGATTTGAAAAAATAGATAGAGAAAGCTACTATAGGAAAAGGCAAAAATGCGGTGGTAGCATAGCTGGCCTAATGCGCTGCCCTGTCACGGCAGAGATCGCGGGTTCAAATCCCGTCCACCGCGCAAAATACAAAGAGACACTCAAATTGTCTCTTTGTTTTTACAACAACGGGATTTGAACAAAGGGTGGGTCGGAGGGGACGCAACCGGGTCCCCTCCGTATAGGAAGTTATTTGAAACCGAGGGTTTCGAAAACGAAGATCTGATATAGATCGAGTTGTGAAATATCCCGTCCACCGCGCAAAATAAAAAACACCAGATGGTATTTTTTATTTTGCCCTGATTTATCCTGAATAAAATTGAAGGAGTCACATCGAAGGGCAACAATCATGTCCTTACAGCTTCTTATGCCCCGCTACGTCAGAGCGGGGCAACCAATTCACGTGATATAATAAAAACCGCATCACATATCCCCACATTCAACATTTTACATTTCGCATGTCACTAAAGATTCCCTACCAAAAACAAGAAAATGATTACTACTGTGGCCCCGCTGTCCTATCAATGGCTCTCGGTTATTTTGGTAAAAAAATTTCTCAAAAAGAAATCGCAAAAATAACAAAAACAAAACCACCCCCATACGGAACAAGAAACTCCGAAATAGTTAAATTTCCAAAAAAATTTGGATTTAAGTCAGTAGTAAAGAAAAACGCGACGATAAAAGATATAGAAGAATCGCTAAAGAAAAAATATCCAATAATAGTAAATTACGTAGAACCCGAAGATGAGATAGGACACTTCGCAATAGTTAAGGGATTAACAAAAAATAAAATCATTCTTTACGATCCTTGGCATGGGCCAAGCTTTTCATTAGAGAGAAAAGATTTTTTAAAGCGCTGGCACAATCACAGAAACACAATAAAACGCTGGATACTCAAAATTTATCCAAAATAATAATTTTGACAAAGTAGGAAAAATTGATGTAGCATGAAGACATGCTTCTCAAAATCCCCTACGAAAAACAAAAGAACGAATATTTCTGCGGGCCTGCAACTCTTGCAATGTGTTTAAAATATTTCGGTAAAGATATTTCACAGGAAGAGCTCGCTATCATTGCAAAAACAACCGAAAAAGAAGGTACTGCAAATAGAGAAATGCTAAATGCCATTTTAGAGAGTGGTCTTATTGGTGTTACAAAAAAACGCGCACGCATAAAAAACGTTAAAAATTCAATCCGAAAAAAAAGACCAGTAATAGTAAATTACACAGAACCGGAAGGTGGCATAGGCCATTACGCAATTCCTATTGGAATAAAAAACGGGAAAATTATTCTCGCCGATCCTTGGCATGGACCAAAATTTCAAATTAACCAAAATCAATTCAAAAAACTTTGGTTAAACAACTCAAAAAAATCACCTCGTTGGATGCTCAAAGTTATAAAATAACTTCTAATCTATAAACCCAAGTTCACGAAACGCAAAAGCATAAGTCCTCACTATCGCAACAGCCTCCTCTTTTGTAAGAGCAAAGCCTGAATCTCCTTGTATCCGCTCGCGAAACATATGCGCCTGACGCAAGGCATCAACATTAGAAAGCGTTCCTGGTTCTACAAACATAAGCCTCTCATGGACATTTGCACCTCGGTATCCACCAAGTAAAAGCAATTCGCCAAGAATTTTATCACAATCAATAACAGCCTTTCCCCAATCCTTTGAGTCAGACGAGTGAAGTTTTTTTAAAACATCTCTCCATATACGTAGAGATCTTCTATGAAACAGACTCGCAACGCCAAAGGTATCTGTCCATTCATCAATCCGCGAAGAAAGCCATTTCATCTTCACCAACAAATAAATAATGGCGTAAAGAAAAAACGCGCTGATTATAAATGATACAAATTTTATTGTAGGCAGTGCCGGCACAAAGTATCCAGCTAAAAACCCACGCAAATCAAGCAAGGCCTGAAGAATTGTATCTAAAAAAGTCATATTTCAATAATACAACCACAGCAACTCACTTGCCAGACGCCTCAAATCCACAAACCCCCAAAACACTTCTCAAATTGTTCTTGTCCTATCACATTTAACATTCTACCTTCCACATTCTACTAGCTTAGCTTTTCATAAAACTGACCCAAGCCCAAAATATCCGCTTCACAAAACTGCTTTCCGATAAGTTGAAAACCGACAGGTAATCCCGCGCCGGTTCCTGGTAAACTGCTATTCACCGGTATAGAAACAGCAGGGAGACCTGCTAGATTCGCAGGGATCGTAAAAATATCAGACAAATACATCGAAAGCGGATCCTGTGCCTTCTCTCCAATTTTAAATGCAGTGGTTGGCGTTGTTGGAGCAAAAATGACATCAACAGATTTAAATACTTCATCAAAATCCTGCTTGATAAGTCTTCTTACTTTTTGTGCCTTTGTGTAGTAAGCATCATAATACCCGGACGACAAAACAAAAGTACCGATAAGATTTCTTCTCTTTGGTTCTGGACCAAACCCATAACTTCTATTTTTCAAATAAATATCCGCAAGTTTTAAGCCTTCAGTTTTTTGTTTCAAGTCTTTCCCATACCTCAGTCCATCAAACCGCGCCAAGTTAGCACTCGCCTCCGCCGGTAAAATAATATAATAAACAGAAAGCGCATATTTTGTATGAGGCAATGAAATTTTTGTAAAAGAAACCCCAAGACTCTCAAGTTTTCGTTTTGCCACCTCAAGACCTTCTGCAACCTCCGAAGAAAGATCTCCCGTAAAATACTCCTCAGGTATACCAACTCTAAGTTTTTTTATATCCTCAAGTTTTGGTTCCAAGAGTTCCGAGCCATAGACAGGCGGACAAGATGTGCTATCCAATGAATCTTTCTTCGCAATTTCAGAAAACACAATTGCAGAATCCCTAACAGTTCTTGTAAAAGGACCAATTTGATCCAAGCTTGATGCGAGAGCAATTAGCCCAAATCTTGAAACAGCTCCGTAAGTGGTTTTCAAACCCACAACACCGCAAAGAGCCGCTGGTTGACGAATCGATCCACCGGTATCAGATCCAAGTGAAGCAAGAGCAAAATGCGCAGCAACCGCCGCCGCAGACCCCCCAGAAGAACCTCCTGTTACCCTTGTCGTATCGTGCGGGTTTCTGGAAACCTGAAATGCAGAGTTTTCGGTCGATGAACCCATCGCAAATTCATCCAAGTTTGTTTTACCCAAAAAAACCGCTTTAGATTTTTTCAAAAAAGAAATAACCGTCGAGTCATACGCTGCCTTATAATTTTCCAAAATCCTTGACCCGGCAGTCGCCTGTTCTCCTTTTATAAGAATATTGTCTTTTATAGCCATTGGGACACCCGCAAGCAAACTGATCTCCTCACCTCTTTCAACAGCCAAGTCGGCTTCTTCAGCCTGTTTAAATGCCAGATCCTTAGTGAGATTAAGAAAAGCTCTTATCTCATGATCCTTATCCTCAATGCGTGCAAAATAATCATGAACAACATCAAGAGCCCGAAATTCTTTATTAACGAGCCCCTCATGAAATTTATCAATAGTAAGGTTGTGTAAATACATAAATCTACTCAAATACTGGCGGTATTTTCAGATATCCCCCCTCGCGCTCTCTAAACATCTCTACAAGCCCATCTGCACCCAAAGCATCTGTTTCAGGCTCATCTTCTCGAAATACATTTCTTTGTGATGTCCCTCCGCCCATTGGTAAAACCGAGTCAGTATTAACTTCATTAAGCTCAGCAAAGTGATCCAAAATTTTTTTAAGATCAGAAAGAAGTGACTGCTTTTCATCTGCAGTAAGATCAATTCTTATAAGCCCCGCCAAATGTTCTAAGTGTTTTTCATCAAGTGTCATCGAAAAAAAGTATAGCATTACTTACTAAATTGAGGAAATTTGACTAAAAATTAGATAAAAATTAACATGCAAAAAGCACCACAAACCTGACCCTAGGAGGCAAAAATGCTTTTCTGGATAACTATTGGTTATTGTATTGTCACAATCGCTGCAGGACTATTTTTTCAACTGAAAGAAAGTAAACATGAAAAAATGTCGATTACGTCCAGACTAATCGCAGCCTTACTTTACCCAATTTTGATTCCAATGATCATTGCAATGATAACTTACGCCTCAATAAAGGACCGAAAAATAAAAAAGAAGTAAATATCAAAACCAACAATCCCGCCTACAGATATCCTGTCGGCGGTTTCTCTATAACATCTCCAAAAACTCTTTCTCGTTAAGTATCTCAACGCCAAGTTTTTTTGCTTTGTCGTATTTAGATCCGGGATCATTCCCCGCTACAACATAGTTCGTTTTTTTACTGACACTTTCTGAAATCTCACCGCCCAAAGCGCGGATTTTTTCTTTTGCCTCATCCCTACTCAAAGAAGAAAGACTTCCAGTAAGCACAAAAGTTTTACCCTTAAGCTTCCCACCCCTATGTGGCGTATAAGTAATTTCGATACCCACATCACTCAAGTCTTCAAGAAGCTTAATATTTCTTTTTTCCCTAAACCACGAATATATACTTTCCGCCACAGCCGGCCCAATATCCCTGATGTTTTGCAGATCATCAAGGCTAATTTCCGTAAAAACTTTTAAAATATCTGTTGGTTTAATAAGTTTTAAGTTTTTAGTTTTAAGTCTCTCAATTATCTTTTCCGAAAGTAATTGAGAAGTTTCTTCTCCAACGTGTAAAATTCCAAGCGCAAAAATAAACCTTGAAAGCGAAACCTGCTTTTTTTCAGATATTTCGTTTACAACATTCTCTGCCGACTTTTCACCAAATCTCTCAAGCACTGCAATATCACCCGCTTTAAGTGTGAAAAAATCAGCGGCAGTTTTAAGAAGACCCTCATCTATAAACTGATCAATTTTCTGTGGGCCTAATCCTTCCATATTAAATGCGCCACGAGAAACAAAATGATAAAGAGATTCTCTCTGTCTTGCGCCACATTCCTTATTACTACACCTATGAAGCGCTCCCTCACGCACAACAGCCGACCCATCAACTGGACACTTTGTGGGCATATGAAACCCGCGCGCATCTTTTGGTCTAAGCTCATGTAAAACTTTGATTATTTTTGGTATCACGTCTCCAGCCCTGCTTACTATTACGGTGTCTCCAATTTTTAACCCCAACCTTTCAATCTCATCAGCATTATGAAGCGTAGCATGAGTAATAGTCACGCCACCTACGGCAACCGGTTCAAGGTCAGCAACAGGCGTCAGTGTTCCAGTCCTACCCACCTGCACACGAATATCTTTCACGATAGTAGTCTTCTCCTGCGCAGCAAATTTATAAGCAATAGCCGCTCGTGGCGCTTTCCCGACAGAGCCAGCCGCATCAAAAATTTTATTATCATTCAAAATCAAAACCGATCCATCGATTTCATAATCAAGTTTTTCTCTGTGTTTATCCCAATAATTTCTAAATTCAAAAACTTTTTCCAAAGAATCAACTAATTTATTATCCGGATTGGTTTTAAACCCAAGATCGTGAAGAATCTTGTGTTCCTCCTCATGCGTCTTCTGCTCCACATCAGTTACAATCGCATATGCAAAAGAATCAAGTTTTCTACTCGCAGTTATTTTTGAATCAAGTTGACGAATAGTCCCCGCAGCAAGATTTCTAGGATTAGCGTATGGTTTCTTTCCATGTTTCGAAAGATCTTTATTAATTCTTTCAAATTCTTTTTTAGTAAGAAAAACCTCACCCCTCACAACTAGTCGTTCGGGTTGTCTTAAGTTTTTAGTTTTTAGTTTTAAGTCTCGAAGTTTAAGCGGTATCGCTTCAATGGTTCTCAAATTTTGCGTTACATCCTCGCCAATATTTCCGTCACCTCTTGTAGAACCCTGTACAAAAATTCCATCTTCATACAAAAGCTCAACCGCAAGTCCGTCAATTTTTAACTCACAATAGATTTGCGACTCAATATCTTTTTTAAGATAATCGCTAACTCTTTTAAACCAATCGCTAACATCGCTTTCTGTAAATGCATCCTGAAGTGAAAGCATCTGTTCCTCATGATGCACTTTTTTAAATTCTTTAAGTGGCTCACCGGCAACTCGCTGCGTGGGAGAATCCAGCGTGACAAGATCAGGAAATTTTTGCTCAATATCAAAAAGCTCCTTTTTTAAGGAGTCGAGCGCCTCATCAGAAATAACCGATTCATTCTTAACGTGATATGAATATCTATAAGAATCAATTGCCTGACGAAGTTTTTTTACCCGAGATTCTGCAGTTTTTCTATCCATAAATACACCTCATTCTACCGCAAATAGAGCCAAAAATGCTATAAAACCTAGCGAAATGTAGCCTCAAAAGCTCTAGCTACTCTGTCAGAACGGCCAACTGATTTTATACACGTAACATTACTCGGATCAGTATTATCTGGACGATGATCATTCTGTTTACATCTTCCAAGATTATTGCTTATCACATTTTGATACGCCGCTCCGTCATAAAACGGCGGCACGCCAGAAGAGTCACCTGCTTTTGCATTCACACAAACCGGATGATTGGGGTCAGGATTCCCAGAACCATCTTGACATCTAAAAACCCAAAAATATCCTCTTTCTAATCCGGCATCCGCCGCAAAAATAGCCTGAGCAGAATTAATTATTTTTGTCGCCTGCGCAAGTTGAGTGACCATAAGATATCCGGCGATAACCGTAACAGATAGAAATGCTGCTGAAATAAAAACCACTGTAATAAGCATCGCCTGACCGTCTTTTTGACTAAAAACTTTAAACCCTAAACTGCGAACACAAGATATATCTTTTTTTAGTACTTTTTTTAGCTCTAAACTTCTATTAAGTATTTTCATATTTTAGGTCCTAAGTCGAATTTAAAATTCTCTAGCACTAATTGTTGTCTGAATATCAGTAAACACCCCATTTAAGGCATCTCTTTCCATTTTGGTACCAACCTGCATAATCATTGTAATTCTAGGAGGCCACGGACCATTACCCAAAATCTTGTCCTCTAGCAAAAATCCAAATCTCGTAATACGAACATTAAACTCGCTGGTTATCGGCAAAAATCTACCCTCAGTGTCACTTCTTCTCTCAATAACTTCGTTATTTACCCTATAAACTATTTGCTCCCCGTGAGCATTTTCGAACATAAGACGAGCCCCACTAGCAGGATTTGCGGGATCACATACCCAACTATTTCCTTGTTGGATCGGAATACAAAAATTTATTCCCGTTCTTAACTCTCTCGCTATTTGTTCCAAAACAAGACTAGCATTATCATTTGCGGTCATAAGAGCCATGATCCTTCTCTGCGCTCTTAATGAACCTATAAAAATATTACTTATAAGACCAATGAGTATCGCAAAAACAGTCATCGACACAAGAAGTTCAACTATTGTAAAACCCCTCCTCTTTCGAGCAAAGATTTTTCCATCAAATAACTTATTTTTTAAAAACTTAAATTTCATAAATTATGGAGTTCTCCATGGCAAAAAATGATCCTGTAACTGCACAAAATACTTCCCACCTCTACTTTCCCAGCCAACAGCTGATGTCACACTATAGTCCAAGTCATTCCCCGTCCCATTGTATGGATCATAAACAATTACTATTCTTTTAAACCTAGTATCAACACCTCCAACGTCGTTTGAATAAAGACCGAAATTATTTATTTTAAGATATCTCACCGCATTACAACTGGTTAATATATCCTCTACCACAGCCTGCGTCGGAGGCCCACCGCTATATTGCGGACAAGAAATGGCATTAAGCGAGGTGTCGTTATAATCAACAAGATAAAGTCCCGCAGGAATTCCACCAGCAACTCCACTTCCCCATCCATAAAAATTACCCGAACCATTCTGATGAACTAAAAGATAGCTCCTATCATAGAAATTTTTAACAACCTCAATTCCCTCAGCGGCAAGATAAGCACCAACATGAGAATCAGCATTTACCCTGTTTAAACCCAATGACTTACTAACCAGAGTCAAAATCCCTAAAACAGCAACAATTACGGCTGATACTGAAATCATAAGCTCAATAATCGAAATCCCATCCTTATTTCTTATTTTTTCTCGCAAACAAAAACTAAACATATTATTGCAAGGTTTGGCATGAAATATTTTTTTGCGTAACCTGACCAAATTTATTTATCTTTATCCTCGAACACCTGCTTTCATCCAAAAGACTAAGAATTATGTACGCCTCTGTATGGTTAAGGGTATCGCTTTGAGAAGTAAGAGCAACTGTTGGGTCAGGCGGCTGAAAAACTACGCTCATCTCACCCAAACCACCCGGACACGCAAGATTATCTAAACTCAAACACTTTATCCTAACAGAAGGAGGTAAGATAAAATCTTGCAACCTCTGGTCAGGTCCTCCAAACTCACCATCGTACCTACCAATTCTCGGGTCATTCAGGTCACACCCAACAAAACCGCTAGCCGACAAATCTCTAAACAAAGCAAACCCCTGAGGATCATTTCTGCCAAGCAGAGATCTATGTACATACACACCCCAGCCGCATACAAGTTCCTGCGGTGTATTCGGTGGAAACTGTGTCGGCTGAAAGGTTTCGAGCGAAGAAGCTTTTGCTCTAAGTAGCGTACTTAAAAAAAGTGAAGTCTGATTATAAAAAACAATCTGGTCATCAGATTTTCTGGAATACACAAGCAGTATGGATGTAAAAATAACCGTTATCGAAATAACAACAATAAGCTCAACGAGAGTAAATCCTTTTTTTGAACTAAATTTTTTCTCTAAAAATTTAAATCTCACAAATAATTTAATTTTATGGAAATAAAGCAAAGTATCCGTTAATTATATCAACCCCAAAAAACACGATCATAAGCGTCCCGGTAACAATAAAAGGACCAAAAGGCACCTTTGAAGAAAATTTTTTCTCCTTTTGCACCATCATAAGTATACTCCAAATAGAACCTGTAATGAATGCAAGAGCAAGCGCCAAAATAAGATCAGGCCAACCTAAAAGAAAACCAAGCGCTCCGGCGAGCTTAACATCACCCATCCCCATCCCTCTTCCTTTGGTAAAAACCACTATTAGACCAAAAAATAAAATCCCAACAAAAACCGCAAATATTCTATTCCCCGCAACAGATGAATGAAACCCAAAAAGCGAAGCATAATGACTAACAAACGAACCCATAAAAGGACCAAAAGACCCAAGAAAATAAATACACACAGAGGTAGCAATACCGATAAGCATGATTAAAAGATTGCTCTGATCAGGAATAATAAAAGTTCTTGCATCAACGGCTGCAATAAAAATCAAAGTAAGGATCGCCAACCCAAACAACAAGTACAAAGCCCATGTTAAAAACAACACCCAAAAACCGGAAATAGCTAAAAATTGAAAATTAAAAGCATCTGAAACAACATTTAGTAGAAACATCATAGAAAGACCAGAAGATAACTCAACAATCGGGTACTGCAAAGAAAGTTTTGTCTTGCAGATTCTGCACTTACCTCTAAGAAGTAAAAAACTTAAAACTGGAACCATTTCAAAAAATCTAATCACCCTTCCACACGAAGAACAATGAGACCTCCCTAAAATCCGCCTTGAAAAAATAGGCTTTTCCGGATCATATCGAAGTGCTAAAACATTTATAAAACTCCCAAAAGAGACCCCTAAAAGCAAAAGAAAAAATTGCAAAAGTGTCATATTAAGCTATCTCTGAAATACACATTCTGTATTTCCAATACAATATGACTTACTAGTATCATCACACTGCCAACCAGCCGGAAAAATAGTTTTATCATTTTGACCAGGATTTCCACCAGGAAAACCAGGTTTATTTCTTTTACTCTCCGGATTGCTTCCATCACCAATAATATCAACATTATCAAGTTCACCAGCGCCGCTAAGCAACCTACTATCCGACTCAAAAGTCGCCTTCAATATATAGCACTGTGCCCTCGGCTGAAGACCATCTTTTAATTGAACATAATACCCATAAGTACGCGACTGAAGCGGATCTCTCGGAATAGAATCCACTCCTATTTTCGCTACGCTAAAAGTATTTTCCAATTCAACCCAGTTATCAGGATTAGTAGCTGAAGGATTTCCATCATTTATACCACCAACACAATGAGAAGGCGTTGCTGAAGGATCATATCCACCAGGATAAAAACCGCACTTATTTTTAAAAAGCTCTAGCGCCTGTTGCACGATCTGAAGATCAACAACGCGCCTATTATCCCTCACCTGAGAACGAGCACCTGTAAGTCCAATGATCAAAAAAGATGCAAGGATACCAATAATACCGAGTACTACTAACATCTCAACCAACGTAAAACCAGTTTCCTTACTATTTTTCATAAATTACAAACTAATTATAAACGAAAAGAACCAGTTTTTACACCGGTCCCTTTCAAATACAAACCTAAACCCTACAAAGAAACGCAATAGTACCAGTTTGGATTTGTCTCAGGAGTTGCACCACACAATACTCCATTACTAGTTCCATCAATATCATCCTTTAGAGCCTGATTATCACTCTCAAGCCAAGCACCAATAGTATATTTCTGCCTACCGATTCCTGGGGATGTATCAACGCCGTACTGATAATTTCTATCAGTGCTATTTGGATCTTTTGGAAGATTTGAAACTCCAACAGAAGCACCTGTTATAGCAGAAGTAAGAACAGTCCAGTCGTTTGGATCAGTATATGCACCAGGAGTTGGATTTCCGGCGTCAATACACGCCGCACCTCCCGGATAATGACCACACTTATTAAAGTACAACTCCAAAGCACTTTGCACCTGTCTTACGTCACCAATCCTTCTTGCGTCTCTTCCTGCTTGCCTTGCTCCACCAAGTGATACAAGAAGCGCAGCAGCGAGAATACCAATAATCGCAATAACGATTAGAAGCTCAATAAGTGTAAAACCTTTTCTTTTTGTCATTCTGAAAATTTTAAATTAACTGACAACTGACGACTCGCGGCCATGGCGTACGCGATTCCAATTAAGTTCAATAGTCGTCAACTGTAAGATTAATCAAAAAAAAATTACTCGACCTTTCTTTCATTGGTTACAACAAAATTATACCAAAACTCTAACCAATATAAAATCAAAGATACTCACAGTTATAAAATCTATCGAATAACCTGAACAAGATTATAAATCGGAAGAAGTATCGCCGCAAAAAGAAACGCAACCATAATTCCAAGAAATACCATGATAACCGGCTGAATAAGCTCCGTGATATTTGAAACAACATTTTCAACCTCACGGCTATAAAAAGTACCAATACGAACAAACATCTCATCAACTTTTCCAGTCTGCTCACCCACAGTTATCATTTGGTTCACTATCGGAGGGAAATAGGCTCCATATCGCGCAAAAGACTGTGACATGAGTTCTCCTCGCCTCACTCCTTCCGCAACATCATGAAGCATCTCACGGTAAAGTGCGCTACCTACAGTGTGTCCACCTATTTCAATTGCTTGCGCTATAGGTATGCCGCCTTTAATAAGAACACTTGCGATCTCGGCAAATCTTGCAACATAAAGTTTTTTAAAAAACTTTCCTAAAATCGGCGCGGTAAGAAGTATCTGGTCACGAATAGCCTGCCCCTCGTTGCTTCTTAGATAATCAATAAGAATTAACGTAAAAACAATAAAGAAAACAATTATCGCAATCCACCAGTTGTTTATAAAATTACCCAAAACTAGAAAAATCCTAGTAATAATTGGAAGATCAACTTCCGACTCTTCAAACAAAGGCGCAATCTGTGGAAACACAACGCCGATTAGAATTCCGCCAACTATGACAGCTAAAACAACAATAAAAGCAGGGTAAATAAGGGCATTTTTCACTTTACCCAAAATAACTAGTTGCCTTTCAAGGTAATCAGCAAGATAAACCATTGCCCTCTCGACACCACCGGTAACCTCTGCAGACTGAATAAGATTTATATAAAACTCAAAAAATATATCATCGTGCCTTGCCATCGCTTGCGAAAGTGTAAGCCCCGAATCAACATCATTTGAAATATCAACCAACGCCGCCCTAAGAGCGCTGTTTTCTGTCTGATAATAAAGCGCTTTCAAGGCATCATGGATAGATATTTTTGCCTCGAGCATTGTTGCAAACTGTCGGGTAAAAATAGCAAGATCCTTTTCCTTTACCCTATGAAGAAACCCAAACAAGCCCGTATACCAGGGTGCCTTTTTCGCTTTTTCGAGGCTTAGAATAAAAAGCCCATGACTTGTAAGAACATTGAGGGCAGACTCTTTGTTTACTGCATCAACAAACCCTACCTGAAGCTCGCCCTGTTTTGTTCGCGCGCTATATCTGAACTTCATAATGAAATTTAAACTCTATCTAAAAGAATACGCAATTCCGAAGGATTTAATGAATAAAGCTCCGCATTCTCAAGTGAAATCTGTTTTTGTTTCACAAGAGTAGACAATGACCTATTAAGCGTAATCATGCCCTCCTGAAGCGAAGTCTCAATAACCAAATCTATTTGATATGCCTTTCTCTCACGAATAAGATTCCTGATTGCAGAATTAACCACCATGATTTCATATGCGGGAATCCTACCACCACCAACATGTGGAATAAGACGCAGTGAAACAATTCCCACAAGGGTTGCGGCAAGCTGACTAGTCACCTGACCCTGCTGACCTGGTGGAAAGCTATCGATTATACGATCAATTGTTTGTGCAGCAGAGTTTGTGTGAAGTGTTGAAAAAACCAAGTGACCTGTTTCAGCCGCAGTCATCGCAGTAGCGATAGACTCCGGATCTCGCATCTCGCCGATCATAACAACGTCCGGATCCTGTCTCAAAAGAGACCTCAAAGCATTATGAAATGTCGGAGTATCCATCCTAACCTCACGCTGGGAAATAATTGACCTATCCTGAACAAACAAATATTCAATCGGATCTTCAACCGTAATTATGTGTTCTGTTCTCTTGTGATTTACTTCATCAACAATGGCAGCAAGAGCCGTAGATTTCCCATGGCCAGCAGGACCCACAAAAAGCACGAACCCTTGGGAAATTTTTGTGAAATCATGAAGTATTGATGGCAGATTTAACTGTTCAATAGTTTTGATTTTTGTTGGAATCGTCCTAAGAGCAGCTGCATAAAATCCTTTTTGAAAAAAAACATTGACCCTAAAACGCGCCTTATCCTCAAGAGCATACGAAAGGTCAAGTTCTTTTTTTTCTAAAAACCTCTGCTTCTGCTCATCAGTCAATATAGACATTACAAGACCCTGAGCTATTTCAGGTGTTACAACCGGTTCCTGTTCAATTCCAACAAGGGCGCCGTCAATTCTGAGATTTGGTTTCTTCCCAACAGCTATATGCAAATCCGAAGCATTCTGCCTAACAGCAGCGCTCATAAGTTCGTGAAATTTTTTCAAAAAATCATCCATAAGATAAACAAATTATATCACAACTCCTCAGTCTCTTTGAGTACATCCTCAATGTTAACAAGTCCATCAAGAGCCTTTAATATTCCATCCTGTCTAAGAGTAATCATTCCCTGTCTTCTAGTTTCCTCTAAAATCATATTTTCGTTAAATTCCGGCTTGACCATTAAATCCGCCAACTGTGAAGTCATTTCATATATTTCAAAAATTGCAATTCTGCCAACAATTCCTTTTTTCTTACATACAGCACACCCCGTCGTCGTATACAGTTGATACGGCTCCTTGTAAGCCCCCCTGATCTCTGGTGGCAATTTTTGCAGCTCTTCTTTGATAATTTTTGCTAATGTCTCAGGCGCAGGTTTTGGCTTTTTGCAATTCTGGCAAATCTTAGAAATAAGACGCTGAGCAGCCATGGCATTAACAGCAGAAGGAAGTAAAAATGGCTGCGCTCCTAAATCAACAAGTCTTGGAATAACACCAATTGCGTTATTTGTGTGGAGTGTCGAAAGCACAATGTGGCCAGTAAGAGCAGCATGAACAGCCAAATCAGCCGTCTCACTGTCACGAATCTCACCTACCATGATTACATCAGGGTCTTGCCTCAAAATCTGCCGCAAACCTGAAGCAAAGTCATAACCTATTTCAGGTCTTACCTGCGATTGGTTAATTCCTTCTATCGTATACTCAACAGGATCCTCAAGAGAAAGGATATTTACTTCTTCAGTATTTAAAATACGCATCAAGGCATATAGCGTAGTAGTTTTACCAGATCCCGTAGGTCCTGTAAGAAGGACAATTCCATAAGGTTTATTAACACTCGATTTAAGTATCTCAAGACTTTTACCTCTGATACCCAAATCAGTAAGATCTTTAAGACCCACCGCCGGATCAAGAACACGAAGTGCTATTTTTTCACCATTTGGAGTAGGAAATGTTGCAACACGAAAATCAATCTCTTTTTCAAAAATTATTGTCCTAAACCTTCCATCCTGTGGGACACGTGTCTCATCAAGTTTCATATTAGATAAAACTTTTACACGCGATGCTATAGCCGGGCCAAGTTCCGCCGGTAAAGCAGTAAATTCCTGCAAATCGCCATCAATACGAAAACGCACTCTGGTTTTAGTTCTACCCGGTTCAATGTGAATATCTGACGCTTCCATATTAACCGCTTCTTTGAGTAAAGAAGACGCAATACGAATTATTGGCGCATCATTAGCTCCAGAAGAAAGCCCTTCTTCAAGTTTGATAACTTGCTGAAAAGTCGTTGCTTCCTCGCCAGGTTTTCTCTTGAGAGCCCGAAGAGCCGACTCAATCTCATCGGCAAATGGCGAATATTTTCGCAAAACAGCATTAATGTCTGACGGCGTAACAATATAAACACCAATACTAAGTTTCTGCTGCGTAGCCAAAAACCTTAAAGCTTGTTGAGCATTTGGATTATCTGGATGAACCATTCCAACAACAAGCAAAGAGTCCTTTTTTGAAAGAGGAATCATCTGGTAAGATCTCGCAGTATCAGCAGGGATAATTTTTATCGTTTGATCGTCAATTGTATCCAGATCAATTTTTTTATATGGAATTTTTAAAATTCCGCTCTTTATCTTCGCAACTTCCGATTCTTCTACTAAGTTCTGACTATAAACAAGATCTTCAACATCTCTTTTAAGCTGTGCACTCTCGGTCAAAAGCCGCTTTGCGTCATGATCAGATATTATATTTTTTGCAACTAATGCAGAAATTAGATCTTGATTTTGCATAATAAAAAAAACATTGCGCGTTAAGGCAATAACAGGCAAAAACCACTCATATTAAAAATCAAAGAGGCTGAAATGGATTATCCCGCCCAAGCGTGCCTATTGACGGTGGTCCGACAAAAACCTGTAAAGCCCGAAACGCCGGCAAACCTAAAACATCATTGGGTTTTATCGAGCTTACTGAACCAATACGCTCTGCCTGCTCCAAAGGTTCAGGCAAAACAACATCCAGTTGAGGAGAAGGAGCAAAAAATAGAAAATATGCCGCGAAAATCACAAAACCGACAATAAATAGAACAAAAAGAAGTTTTATCCAATTAATTTGCTTTTTCTCCTGTTCAAAAACAATAGCCATATTTTTTAATCTTGATAATAAGCATGTAATACGACGTCGTAGGTATAGTTTTGGTCAGGCGGAGAAACAGATATCGTAAAAGAATCAACATCTAAAACACGAATATTTCGCTCAATCGAAGAAAGAAATCTTTCAAAATTCTGATAAGTTCCTTTAACCTGAAGCCTCACCTGAATCGACTGCAAAACAGGAATCACATCTGACGAACCACTACCTGTCGCAAGAGATGGTAAGATATTAAAGTCCAGAGAAATCAAGGAAAGACCAAGTGACTGACTAAGAGAGCTTATCTGGTTAGTAAGTGTTGGATAATCAATTCCATCAGGTATTGCCAAAGAAACATTCTGTTTGTAAGTCGCTATATCCCCTTGGGAATCTCGTATAGCTTGGGTAAGACTCTCAACGATTTCAGTCTGTCTATCGACAGCAGCCTTTTTAGAAGAAAGCTCTCCTCTTAAATCATTTATTTTTGAATACTCCGGCCTAACCAAAAGACCATAGACAAAAAACGAAGCGACTAAAAGAAGTAAACTTATAAGAAGTGTTGCGAATCGACTTGTTGAAGCATTCATAATTTTAAAATTTATTGCCTAAAAATATTTGGATCTAAAAATAATGAAACTTCAAAAATAATCCTATTTCCCTCAGCAAGACCAGAATTCCTCATATGATAATTAACAATATCCTGCCTAGCCTGATAAGAAGCGAGTTGTTGAGCTAATACTTCATAAGTTGGTGCAGAAGCTTGAAAATCAACCCTTCCTGACGCAACATCAACCGTCAAATTTTTATAAAAAACCCTCTGGTTTATTGTCGCCCTTAGAATAGGAGAAAGCTTACTCATTATCACATGACTCGAAAGAACGGTTTGTAAATTTCTAAGTTGATACTGAAATTTTAGATAGGCATCTTGTTGCTCTTTTGGAACCTGTTGAGCAAGACTCTGCAGAGTCTGATCTGCATTATCAATCTGCGCCCGAACATAAGGCCTGTAACCCAGAAGAAGACCGAGGTAACTCAAAACAGTCACACCAAAAACAAACGCCATAAACAAAAGAAGCTTCCACGTGCCCTTTGAAACCGAAACACGCTCCTTCTGAAGGCGCCCGCCAATATTCGTAGTATTTGTTGTGGCCATTTTATATAAGATCTTTCAAACTAAGACCCACTGAAACTCCAAGCAAAGAACCTATTCCACCACTCATAGATTTCAGAATTTCCGGAACCGCAATATTAGAAAAAACATTTGCTTGCACAATGGGCATCTCAAGGTGTTCTGTAAAATACTGCGGCAAGCCAATTAAATTTGATCCACCGCCAGTCACAAAAGCTCCCTCAACCTTTTCCTGATAACTCGTTTCATAATTCGAAACAAGCTTCTTCGCTTCATAAATTATAACATCGAGAATGGGTAAGATTATTGTGGATAACTCATGTTCTGCAGCGCCCTCGCCAATTCCTTTTTGCTTTTTTAGATCCTCTGCCCTCCGCTGACTTATTCCAAGTCCATTTGCAATAGCTTGTGTAATTGACCCACCTGAAAAATCAATCTGTCCGGAATACTTCAAAAATCCTTTTGAGACAATCGAAAGACTCGTTGACCTGCCACCAATATCAATACAAAGTGTCGACTTTGGCGTTGAATCACCAAAAGATCTCGCAAGAGACATACCATCAACCTCGACAGAGTCCAATCTAAGCCCAGTAAGTCTGCATATATTTTTATATTTCTCAATATTTTCATTGGGGATAGAAATAAGCAGCACCTGTTGTTTTGACGCTCCATCTGAAACAGATTTTTCGCCCACTTTAACCCAATCAATCGTTACAGTTTCAAGTGGAAGCGGAATATATTGCTTACCTTGTAATTCAATATATTTCTTAATCTCACTGTCAGATGCAGTTGGGACCTCGATTAAAGTAGAAAAAACAGAAAAAGCTGGTACAGAAAAAACAGCTGATTTTGTGTGATCACCCATCTTCGATAAAAGAAGTTTAAGATGACTCGCGATATAATTATCAGAAAGCTTTAAACTACTCGTCTGGAACGCTTCATTAAATCTCTCAAGATAACTATACGTCTCAAGGATTCCATAATTCACAAGATGAAGTTTCTTATCCTGCATCCCAACCTCAGCAACCTTTATAGAAGTCGTGCCAATATCAACCCCAAGAAGAGATCTTTGACCGGTAATCGAGTTCAAAAACGACATATACGTGTAGAATTATAACATGCAGGAATTTCTTTCAAAAGCAAAAACTGCCTTTTTCGAAATATTATTTCCACCAATCTGCATAATTTGCAGTAGAAATTTGATCAATGAGCATGAAAAAAATATAAATCTTTGCGAAAATTGCAAAACAGATATACAAAAAAACAACTCACTTACATGCCCAACCTGTAAATCAAGACTTCCGCAAAACAAAAATACTTGTCATAGATCAAGTTATTATCTCGCCGCCGCCACAAATTATAACGACCAAAAAATCAGAGACCTCATCTGGAAACTAAAATATGGAAAAATCACCGCCGCAGCAAAACCACTTTCCAATCTACTTAGTGAACATTTTAATCTTTTAAATCTAGATATTGAAAATCCTATAGTTATCCCTATCCCTCTACACAAAAATAGAAAGGCTGAAAGAGGTTTTAATCAAGCAGAACTTATTGCCACTCACTTTGCAAAAAATCAAAATCTTAAAATTTCAGACGGTATACTCATGCGAACAAAATACACCCCACCCCAAGCCGAAACAAAAACAGCAAAAGAACGCCACAAAAATCTTGAAAACAGTTTCAAAATAAAAAATGCATCTGTGATAGAAAATAAAACAATTATTCTAATAGATGACGTATTCACAACAGGCGCTACAGCCGAAGCCGCTATATCAGTTATAAAAGAACATAATCCAAAAAAAGTTATTGTCGCAGTCATAGCCCACGCCTAACCTCTTCCAAGTCCATAATTCACATTTTAGTTTTCAGTTGTAAGTATTAAGTTATAAGTTATATTTAAAGCATGTTAGAAAATGCAATAAAAGGGTTTTATAAACAGCTTGAGTTAGATCCAGAAGTAAAAAATAGAGAAAAACTGGAAAAAAGAGACGAATTTATTGTTGCGGGCATGGGAGGATCCCATCTTGGTGCAGACCTCATCGCCTGCGCAGATCACACCATTCCTCTCAAGATCCACCACGATTACAACTTACCAGAAAGATTAACCAATGAACTTCTGATAGCAAGCTCTTACTCCGGAAACACAGAAGAAGCAATTAGCGCCTTAGATTTTGCAAATAAAAACAACACTCCCTCCGCCGCTATATCGGTAGGCGGAAAACTTTTAGAATTGGCAGAAAGCAAAGGTGTCCCCTATATAAAAATCCCAGATACAGGCATCCAACCCCGCTCTGCCGTGGGTTTCAGCGTAATAGGCACATTAGCGCTCATGAATAAAATGGATGAAATTAACTCCCTAAAATCAATGGGATCAAAAAACGCAGAAGAACGCAGAGTAGAAGCAAATACCGTAGCCGAAGCTCTAAAAAACAAAATTCCCGTAATCTATAGCTCAACCCGCAACGAAGCTGTAGCAGCAAACTGGAAAATAAGAATAAACGAAACAGGAAAAATCCCTTCGTTTTGGAATACTATCCCCGAAGCAAATCACAACGAACTTATCGGATTTGAAAAACACAAAGAAACTTCAAACTTTGCCGACATTTTCGGTTTTATATTTCTTAAAGATTCCGAAGATCACCCAAGAATCCATAAACGCATGGAAATCCAGAAAAACATGTACGAAGAATGGGGTTACAAGGTTCAGATAGTTGAACTTACAGGGAAAAATCGCTGGGAGAAGATACTTTCTAGCATAGTAATGGCCGATTGGACCGCATATCACATTTCAGAAACATATGGACTCGAACCAGAAGAAGTTGAAACTGTTGAAAGATTCAAAAAACTTTTGGGCTAATGGAAAAAATATCGCTCCATAGCGGCTCGTCCGCTCTAGTTGTTGTTGCGCATCCCGATGACGAAACAATATGGATGGGCGGCACCATCATCAAAAACCCAAAAGTTAAATGGGAAATTTGCGTGCTCACAAGAGGCGACGATCCGGATAGAGCCCCAAAGTTTAAAAAAGTTTCAAAATTTTTAAAATCAAATGGTAAAATATCCGACCTCGAAGACAAGGGGTTATTAAACATTCGTGACAGCATACCTGAAATCAAAAACCGCCTCTCGCGCCTCCTCTCAAAAAAAACCTTTACGTATCTATTTACACACGGTTATAATGGCGAATACGGACACCCGAGACACAAAGCAGTTCACAAAGCAATGAAAGATATGGTTGAAAACGAAAGAGTTTTAAAAATTGAAAATGCATTCTGTTTTAGTTATGAAATGGATGACTCAAAGAAAAAACCTATCATGAAAGCAATTGGTGCAAAAAACGGATACGAAACAAAGCTTACAGAAAAAGAGCTAAGAGAAAAAAGGGACGTTATCGAAAAAATATACGGATTTCGAGAAGATTCTTTTGAGTCAAAAGCTTGTCTCAATCGTGAGACATTTATTAAAGGATTTAAAAAAATAAAATAATAAAACTCAATATGCGATCAGTAATTCTATACGCCTATCCGCCAGAGCCGGATGGATTAAGCCTTCAAGGAGATCTTCTATACCACGGTATGAAAGAAAATGGAGAAGAAGCAATCCCTTGTCACATTTCAAGCGAATTTCAAAAAGAGTGGAGTTATAAATATTTTAAACCCGATGTCGCCATCGGTGTCGGGTACTGGGGGCACACACCAGACCTCATCCTACACCCTCAACAATTTGGCGTTACCCCAATACCATGGTTTGTAGCAGATGGCTGGATCGCCAACTATCACGACGCCATAAGCTCACTACCACTGGTTCTCGCAACCAGCACATGGGTCAAAAAAACATACGAAAGAGATGGTGTAAATACAAAAAACTTTGAAGTCGTGCCTATCGGCTTTGATTTAGATCTTTTTAAACCAATTTCAAGGTCAGATCCGAGAGTCAAAATGGTCCGCAAGATGTTAAAGATTGCCGACGATGAGCTTATGATTCTCACAATCGGTGGCGATGTCACCTCAAAAGGCGCGCAGGAAGTCCTTAAGGCACTAAAACACATAGATAAAGAGTTTAAAAAATGGAAATACGTTTGCAAAGTCTGGGGTGGTGATTCTGCAGATGATCACTACGACGCAGAAATGGCGCTTATTGAAGAACTCGGGGAAGAATCAAAAGACAAAGTTATCTACCTCGAAGGCTCACTCTCGCCTGACTTTATGCCGGTTTTACTCTCTGCCGCAGACATATATGCCGCGCCAAGTCGTCTCGAAGGTTTTGGCATGATTCAAGTAGAAGCCCAAGCTTGTGGAATACCGGTAATATCAATAGATAAAATGGGACCACAGGAAACAATTTTACACGGCGAAACAGGGTTTCTCGCAAAAGTTGCAGAAACAGTTGAGCTCACAAGTGAAATAGTTCACCCAGGAATGGGTTTTGAAGAAGAAGGAAGAATTCACTTCGAAAAACCAAAAATTTTTGCCTATAGAGCAGATATAAACGAACTGGCTGATTTTCTCCTCAAACTTCTTACAAATAAAGAATTAAGAGAAAAAATGGGATCACGTGGTCGTGAGCATGCCCTTGCAAGTTTCGAATACCACAAAATCTCCAAAAAAATCGCAGACCTCGCCAAAGAACGCCTCAACCTTTTATAATCTTGAGTTATTAGCGAAATATTATAACCCTGAGTCGCATCAAAGGGTCTAATTTGACTTTTATATAAAAATAAGTTACTATAAAGACAAAAACTTTCCACCCCAAACCTGAGAAGAATCGAGGTTTCTCATACTAGAACTCACCGAAGCAGAACAAGCTGTCACGGATTTCGAGGCGAAGTCTCACGTCACTGAAAGTGACGTAGCAGAACTCCTTGCCTCCTGCAGCAAAGAAGCAGTCGTAGAACTACGAGACCAAGAGCCAACTCCCTTGTTCCTCATAAGAGTTTGCGCTCTTGTGAGAAGACTTGAGGCGGCACAGCACACCGTTGCCGGCACGAGAATATAGCGCACATCACCACTGCTCTCGAACACCTCATAATCCTTTTCAGCAAAATCATGGATTATCGAAGCGAGGTTCAAAAACTAGAACCCCGCGGAAAACTTGAAGAGGCTGGAAAATACTTCCTTCTCTACAAGATTGAATGGGCAATGAGAATCCTTTCCACAACCGTTCACGAGTGGGGGTATTAACCCCCCCACCAACCCTTACACCCCCAACGCCGGACACACATGTCCGGCGCTTCTATTTTTTAAGCCACATCAGATCATTTAGAATTTTGGTATTTAATTAGTAATTAGAGTAATTAGAGCAATTAGAAATTAGAAATTTGTCTTAAGTCTTAAGTCTTTAGTTTTAAGTCTTAAGTATTCCACATTCTTCATTCTTCAGTTATCTAAAATATAGCACTTTTTTTCTCTTAACGGAATTGTACGCAAACGCATACATGCCGGCAGACCATCCTTGATACAAATTGCTTCCCCCAGCAGGCATACCCGTAATCCCATGCAACCACTCATGAAAACCCCATTCTCTATCTGACCCCTTCTTATTCGCCTCTGCAAGCTTCATAAGAGCTGTTTTTGCCTTCTCATGTCTTCCAGCCTTAACCAAAGCCGCAACATAAAGTCCACCAACATACGGCCAAACACCGCCATTTAGATAATTAAACGGCTTCCCCGCCTCACTTTCAGAAAAATAGTCATGCCATTCTCTATCACCTTCCTTTATTGGCGGTGAAATCGATTTACATGGGTAAGGATCATTAACTCCTGTTTGTTCAACATAATCAAGAATAGAGTTTGCGATAGAAGGAGTGGCAAGCCCGGTTATAATCGCCAAAAAATTACCGGTAGAATCAAACCACGTCTCCTGCTCTCTATCATTCGGACCATGAGTTTTCCATATCCACGGCAGATAATATCCCCTATCAGCATCATAAAGAGAAAGATATTTTTCCACTTCGCCGTTAACAACTCGTCTTATATGATCCGCCAACTTTTTCTTTCCCGCAAATTTAAGAGCGCCATAATAAAGAGCTTGCGTGTTGATAGTCCTTCCATATTTATGTGGAAATGCATCAAGCCAGTCAGAAGTTGGAAGTTGTGCAAGAAGCTTATCCTCATTTGGATCTTGATAAGAAAGCCACGTAAATGCCTGTTCAAGATTTGAAGCATATTTTTTCAAAAGAGATTTATCTCTATAAGCAGCCGCGAAAGCATAGTTGCCGACAATATACCAAAGAGTTGAATCGATTGAGTTAAAAGTAACATCGCTCCGCCTCTCTGTATTATAACTGCCAACTGCGTTTGGAATCTGGCCTAATTTACTCTGCTTTTTTGAAAGCGTATCTATGCTTTTTTCAAAAGTCTTTTTAAATTCATCACCGGAAGACGCCGCGCCAAGCGAAGTTATCATACTATCCCGCGCCCAAACAGCTTCATATCCACCAGGTAAACCAGAAGCAAAAAAGCCTTTCGCCCTTACGCATGCCCTTAAAACAACAAGAGAGGCGTCATAGCCCTCATGAATTAGAAAAAATGGATCCTGCTCTTTTTCTTTTATATTCTTCATAGATTGTCAGTCTAGCACAAAATTAAGACTCTGCCGGCTCCGTGGAAAGAGTCTCATTAAGCGCAAGTCTCGCAAGAAGATAGCACGCAGTAGACTCAGCGCCTTGGTTAAGGTTTATATCCCTCTCCGCTACCCCGTCATAACAACCACCGGTCGCCTCATCATAAATAACCTGCCTAAGATGGTTTTTCCCCAAAAACCAATGAAAAGCAGTAAGTGCATCATCAAGATATTTTTTCTTATGAGTTACTCCGTATGCCACAAGCTTCGTCTCAACCATAGAAGCCGTATCTTCCGGCTGTTGGTCATAATATGACCTTTTTTTATCCCGCGAATACCAACCCGCAGCGCCAATTGGAGAATAATGATCTTTTTCAAAAGTAACATTAGACAAAAACTCCAACGATTTCTCAGCAATATCAAGATATTTCTTATTTCCCGTCACATCAAACGCATAAAACAAAGACTCCGAAAGGCGACTATTTGAATAAGTCAGCTGATCTTCAAACCACTGCCATTCCAAAGAAGCGTTAGCATTAAAATATTTAACCTGTTTTTCAGCAAGAGTAGAAATAAGATCAGTTCCAATCTCTGGAAACCTCTGAAAATAGTGATACAGACCACTTATGGTAAAAGCAATTGCTCTCGGAGCAGTAAGTTTTGAAATTCTCCCAAATGAATCAAGGAAAAGCGCCTTTGCTCTATTTGAAATTTCTTCCGGTATATCCGTACGCGAAGCAGTATACCCAAGCGCCCACATAGCCCTTCCATAAACATCCTCGTCTTTTGTTCCATCATGCGAATGTTTCGAAGTAACAATATTTGCAAAAGAACCGTCTTTTTGTTGAACAAATTTCAAAAAATCAAGATAAACCCCCATAAGTCTCACGAGCTCAACAGATGGAGATTTTCCATAATGCTTCGCTGAGGCAATAAGAGCTCTAGTATTATCATCTGTGCTGTAACCAAATCTTTTCTCCGGTCTGCTGTATCTCGCGTGTTGGATTATTCCAAAATCATCCGTAAGTCTCGAAAGGTGATCAAATTTAATCTCAGGCAGCTTCCTCTCTTCCGCCTTAAGAGAAGCAAATTTATTAAAAATCCTAAAATATTCACCAGCAACGTTTGGCCAAACCATTTTACGCGTTGCTTCATACGCCGCTTGACTCATGTTGTATCGCATCTTTTCATCCGTTAAAAGAAGTTGAAGTGCCTTTGTAAAAGCTTTTGCGCTTTTAACCGGAACAAGAACTCCGGTAAAATCACTTACAAGATGTTTTGCATATTCAGTCTTTGTGCTTATAACCGGCCTACCACACCCTAATGCATAAGAAAGAGTACCACTCACTGACTGCCTCGGATCAATACTCGGTGATACATACACATCAGTAGCTTTTAGATACGCCAATATTTCCTCAAGACCAAGATATCTATTGTAAAACTTAACATTGTTTTTAAGATTCAAGCGGTTCACTTCAGATAACAAAAAATTTCTATATGCCTCACCATCATTCCTCTGGATTACAGGATGGGTCGCGCCCAAAACAAGATATAAAAGATTAGGAAACTGCTTTACAAGGGGCGGCAATGACCTAATAGCATATTCAATGCCTTTCCCAGGACTTAGAAGACCAAACGTAGATAAAACCAGTTTTCCACCAAGCCCAAGCTCTTCCTTCATTTTTTCAGGAGATTCAAAAGAGACCTGTGGTATCCCATGAGGAACGACAAAAACTTTTGATTTCGGAACGCCATATTCCTTCTCTAAAGAGGTTTTTGAAAGATCATTCATAACCACAACCGCCTTAGATTTATCCGAAATAAACTGAACAACTTTCTTCACATAATCATCAGGATGTGGCAAAACAGAATGAAACGTCGTCACGACAGGCTTCTTTATAACCTGTAAAAATGGCATCAGATAGTCGCCCCAGTCTCCACCAAAAAGACCAAACTCATGCTGAATAGAAACGACTTTCACTCCATCGTTTCTGTTTAATCTCTCCGCTAATGCCACGTACTGATCCAGGTTTGGAGCAGTAATTTGATCAATTGTTTTCGGCCCGTAATTATAAAAACTTGCGGTATGCTCATTTATTGCCGCGATTCTTGAACGCGTTACAGGATTAAACCTTTTATCAAATGCATTTGTAAGATCCTGAGTAAACGTCGCAATGCCGCATTCACGAGGTGGATAAGTGCTTAAATAAACAACAGTGTTTGATGAATTTTTAGCCATGGTGCGAAAGTGAGGAATCAGTAAGAGCTGTAAGAAGCTCTGGTAGATTCACAGACGCGACAGCGATTCGCGTATCAGCTGCGCCATAATAAATATACAAGGTATCACCAAAAATTGCAGTACCCGTTGGAAAAACAACATTCGAAACATCGCCGGAAATCTCCCACGACTCCTCTGGTGAAAAAAGTGGCTCGTGAAGTTTACCAACTACACGAAGCGGATCTTTTTTATGAAGCAACGCTGCTCCTGCGTGATACCTTCGTCCTTTATTAAGTTCCTCAACAGCATGATATATAACAAGCCAACCTTTTGGCGTCTCTATTGGCGTACACCCTCCTCCTATATTTCTTGTTTCAAACCAATGCTTATTCTCCAAAACAACATATTTTGACAGCTGGGAAATATAATTTTCCCAAAAACTTTTTTTAAGATTCGAGAAACTCTTGAAAAAGACTATCTGCATATCAGGCAAAATCCTGTTTAACATTGCAAACTGCCCGTTTATTTTCTTTGGGAACAAAATACTGTCTTTGTGCCAAATTAGAACATCTTCACCAGCCGATTCTCTATAATATGAAGCGAAAAGCGAATATGCGTCTTTAAGTCTCCCCCCTCCAAATTCCGGATGCTGAAAAATCTTATCCGCATCAGCATACGCAATTTTTGGACTAATAACCCCTCTTTTCTCAAAATTTACCAAATCCTTACTTTTTGCATACGCAGTAACCGCATTTTTCCCATCGTGAGCAACATAGGTCATATAATAAGTCCTACCTACCTTCGCTATTCGCGGATCCTCAACTCCTTTCTTTTCGTAAGGAAACTCCCTCTCAATAATCGGCTTATTCCACCTCTCAACAACATTCATCGGCCCGCGAAGCTTCGCATAACCGATACTAGATTTAAAATGCCCATCAATAGCCCTATAAAAAAGATGAATATTTTCACCTTCCTGATAACACGCAGGATTTAAAACAGCTTCCTTCTCAAAAGATTTCTTAGTCGGTTCGAGAACAACACCGAGCTTCTGAACCATTGGGCGTTTCATAATACGGACATTATATCACAAAAAAATTTTCACCCGAAAAAAATATTGAATAATATAGAAAACATTGACTAAGAAAAGAAAATGATGTAAAAAATACATACAGGTAGCAGTGGCGAACACGTCACAATGGCAACAATTCATAGGTTATGAATACTGAAGACAACCAAAAAACAGACGAAAAAAACTTCGCAGAGCTTATGGAAAAGGCGCAGAACGGAGATACAGCCGCTTTTGGTGAAATTTATGACGCATACTTCACAAAAGTATTCCGCTATATCTATACCCGTACAAAAAACAAAGCCGAAGCAGAAGACCTTACTCACAACGTATTTCTTAAGGTATTTGAATCAGCTTCAAGGTTTAAAAATATCGGCGTCTCTCCGCTCGCCTATTTTTTTACCGTTGCCAGAAATACAGTAATCAACGCTTGGCGCAAGAAAAAAGAATATCTTTTTGCAGAACCGGAAATCGCTTTTGAAAATGTAGTCTCCATAGAAAACCTGACAGTAGAAGCAGAAAGAAAAGAAACCGTCGAAGAAATAAAACTTGCCCTGGAAAATCTCACAGACGATCAGCAGGAAATAATCACACTAAAATTTTTGAGTGAGCTTTCAAACAAAGAGATTTCAGACATAACAGGAAAAAGCGAAGAAGCTATAAGACAACTTCAATTTCGAGGTCTTAAAGCCCTAAAAACACAATTCAAGAATCATGAATAATCAGCAAAGAAAAATTGAAGATATTTTAAACGAAGTCATAAACCTCAAAAAACAAGGTTTAGATAACGACGCAATAATAAACAAAATCGGAAATGAAAACAATGAAATCATTTCTCTTTTAAAGTTGGTAGAAGAACTCAGCATTCTAAAAAATAGCATCAGCGCCCCAAAAACATCTCTCGAAAAAATAATAAAAGATTCAAAAAAACAGAAAACAGAAACTCCATTTTTTAAAAATTGGAAACTCGCCCTACCCATGGCCATGGCTGTAATGCTCATATTTATAGTCACCTCAAACAACAATAGCAACGACGAAACAAACATCGCTCCTGCTATAAACACAAAAGAAAGCGCAAAACTATTAATAAACGATGATGATATAACAATTACTAATATAAAAAATAACCCAAGCTCTGCCTCGTTTAGGGCAGAAAACACAGCCAATGATTCAGCGACTACCAATGAAGAAGAATCACCAAGCCCAACCCCAATAGCCAAATAAAAATACCCCCCGCTTAGCGGGGGGTATTTTTTGAAGAAAAGAATTTACACTTATCTACATTTATAGAAGAAAGCTAAAGCCTCATACCCCCAAAATGCATTCCCATTCCTCTTCTATGAGCTCCGCCTTCGGGAAGATCCTCAATAAATGAATATCTTGTATCCGCCTGAGCCTGCGTTATAACCCCCTGACTAACCAAGGTCTGCAATTGTTCTTTGACCTGATTTAATCTTTGAGTTTTCATACGAGACGCAAGATCTTCATCGCTAATGCCTTTTTCTTTTGCAAGATCACGAACCGTTTTGCCATCTGCCCATGCTTGCTTTACTTCAGTAACTGAAACACCTAAAAGGCTCGCTTGCATATCAAACATTTCAGTATGTTTTGCCGCAATTTCCTGTGGAGTGATGTTCGAGAATAAAAACCCATGAGCGGATGCTGAAACCGCTACACCTAAAACGCCAAACCCTATTACAGGAACCGCGGCATAAGCCAACATCTTTTTTCGCATAAATAATAAATTTAATGATTAATGATAATAACAGCGCGCCTCTCTCTAGGTTCTAAAACAACGGTGAGAGAAACCGAAATTCAGAACCAATTGCGAGCTATAAACTACTACGCAAAAACAAAATTATTATTTCAAAATTTTAATAATCAAACGGCATTATATGTCTTGCAGAAGGAGGGGGTGGACTTTCTCTTGAAAAATCTATCCTTCTCACCCCGTACGCTCTTATAGCGTGATCAAGCCTGGGACCTAAAATAATTATCGGATCGCCTTCGGCAAAATCAAAACCTAATGGAAAAGTTGTTGTTGCAGTAATGAAGACGTCTAAAACTTCCCCCTTTTGATTACCCACAATAAAGCCGTGATTCGTAATTTCCGTAATAATTCCAAAATGCACGCCACGCGTCATCCTTTTTGTGTATCCATGATAAAAACCTTCAATAACCGGTGGATGTTTTGCCTCCGAAAAATCAAAAATTCTTTCATGTAAACCAGACTGCCAGAGACCAAAACCTCCAAGGAGCGCAAAAAGCACCACGCCAGCAAGCGAATAAAACAATGGTCTCTTATAAGCAAAGGGGTACCTCCTCACAAGAAATTCCAAAAGAACAGCAAAAACAGCGCCGGTAATTATCAAAATCCAAGGCATCGACCCAATAAACGGACCAAAACCCATAAACCCAAATGACGGAGCAAAAATAGCTCCAGTATATCTAAGCGTAAAGAAAATAAAGCTAACTATATAAAGCAAAACCAAAACAACCGCAGCCATACCAAAAACCCAAAAAACAGTAGACATCAAAAATCGCTTTTTTGAACGCATGGAAACATCGCCGCTCTCAATGCGCTCGAGTATCCTATCTTTCATCGAATCATCTATTCTTTTTTCGTCTTTATTGTTTTCCATTTTGTTTTTCATATTCCTTCCTAAGATGATCTTTTCCTCTTTTTAATCTAACTCCAACAGTAGACACGGGCACCCTCAAAATATCCGCTATCTCCTGATAGCTCAACTCTTCAAAATAAAAAAGGGTGAGCAACTCTCTATATTTTGGAGAAAGCTTTGCGAGGCAAGAATCTAACGCCTCTTTGAGTTCTTTGTCTTTCAATAAACCATCAGAAGTCTCCTCCGCCACAGGGTGAGGGAAAATTGTATCAGCGTCAAAAGAAAAAAACGGCTGACGGCTATTTTTTCTTATAAGACTTATAAACTCATTATGAGCTATCCTGTATAACCACGAAGAAAACTTTCGCTTCGTGTCAAAGCTTTGGATATTGATATACGCCTTCAAAAAAACCTCCTGTACCACATCCTGCATATCACCTGTATGTGAAAGAAATTTTCTCGCATATCTAAGCATCTTAGATTCGTATCTTTGCACCAAAACACCAAACGACTCGCGGTCGCCATTTTGTACGCGAAACGCGATTGCTTCATCGGTATCGGTCATATTAAGACTCTTAAATTAGTACGAAAAAAAGCCAGATTTATTTCGCCTTTGAAACACGCGCAAACCTCCTCACCCCCCTCTGTAAAATAAACCCTCGCAAGGTGATTTTTACAGAACTTATTTCTGTGACCGCTTCCCCGTCAATTTTTATTGCCTTCTGCTCGATAAGCCTCCTTGCCTCGCTTTTACTTGCTGCAAGTTTTGCAAAAACCAAAAGATCTACGATATTCATTTCAGCCTTTGAAACAAAAACATCCTCAACATCACTTGGAGTTTTCTTTGACTGAATAACCTGTTCAAAATTTTTCTGTCCGCTTTTCGCCCCATCTTCACCATGAAAAATTTTTGTAATCTCAAACGCCAGTTTCAGTTTTATATCTCTCGGGTTAGTTCCTGATTTCAACTCCTTTTCATATTTTTCAACCACTCCGAGATTGATTCTCGTAAGCAGATTAAAATATTGAATGATTAAATCATCTTTTAATGACATCACCTTTCCAAACATATCATCCGAAGAATCCGTCAGATTTATTGTATTCCCATAACTCGAACTCATTTTTCTGCCATCCAAACCTTCTATGAGAGGGTTTGTTATTATGTCCTGCGGTTCCTGACTATAAAGTCTTTGTAAATCTCTTCCGGCAAGAAGATTAAACCTTTGATCAGTCCCACCAATTTCAACATCAGCTTTTACTCGCACAGAATCATACCCTTGCATAAGTGGGTACAACACCTCGCGCAGAGACACCCTCTTCCCGGATTTCAATCTCTTCGCAATATTTTCTCTCGAAATAAATTCATTGATAGAAAAAATATCAGCCTGCCGCCCGATGTCCATATAACGAAGATCCGAAAGCCATTCCCGATTGTAGTAAATCTCCGCCGACTTTATATCAATTATTTTGCCAGCCTGCTCGATATAAGTTTTGGCATTCAAAGCAACTTGATCCTCGGTAAGCATCGGTCTCTCGCTCTCTTTATCAGACGTGTCGCCAATAAGACCCGTGAAATCCCCGATTATCAAAATCACCTTATGTCCCATCTCCTGAAAATCTCTAAGCTTTAAAAGCGGTATAACTCTCCCCAAATGAATATTTGGGCTGGTAGGATCAATGCCAAGTTTTACCCTCAACGGCTTCCCTATTTTCAATCTCTTTTTAAGATGCGCTTCGTCAACTATTTCATGGACTCCCCTAGTCAATAAAGTTTTTGTGTCTGAACTGCTCGTTTTTTTACTCTTCATAAAAATTAAACAAATATAGCTATAGTCTACCTTTTTTACAAAAAAAAGACACCCAATCTCCTAAAAGAAAGAGTGTCTGCAATCCTTGCAACGTGAAGCACGTTACGAATCTGATTGAATTAAGTTTGGATGAAACATGATCGGCTTTACCTCCTCTCCGAGACCAAGCGCCTTTTCGATACTTGACGATATCATGGGGTACAGCTTAAGAGTACCCATTTTCCTTCTTGGGCATTCCGCAACGAGAGTTCCTCCCCCGCTTTGTCTTGTCCTGTTGGGTTTTTTTTCTGCCACTGCCTCCACTAAACACTCAACATTTTCAATCGTAGTAAGATCTAGTGGTATCTCAATCTCTACGACATAAAGATCATTCCAATCCTTGTCTACTTCTGATTTTTTCACCTCCTCGTTTTTCTGTCCAGATTTAACGAATTGTCTTAATGAGACAATCAAGTCAAATTTTTGAACAAGTATTCGAGCAACGTTTTTAGGAGGATCAACAGCAAGATTCGTAACACGAACCTTACAAGCACTACCATTTGGCAAGACAGCTCTTATACAGTCCCCAAATCCAGGAACATTCTCAGCTAGAAAACTCCTCTTGATTTGTTTAATCTCACCAAAAAGAGCACCCACCTGAGAAAATCGAACCCTTTTATATATTCTAGTCTCCGAAGTCGTACCCATCCTATCACCCCCATACAGTCCTCCAACCACAAGGCCTGTGAAACATGTGAATGAACACAAAAAGTCGCTTTAAAAACTAAAGCAACAGAGACTACTAATAGCATACAACAAAAATAACGTCAATAAAAATACGCCGCAGACCAAAGGCAAAAAGCCTAAAATCTGCGGCGAGAAAAAAAGTGCTATCGATCCCCAGAAACGGGCGGCGCAAGATATCCTATCGTAACCTCCTTACCATTCACATCCCGATTTATAGAAAACTCATGCAACCTCACATCACTCGAAAGAAATATTTCCCCCCCCGCCTTAAGGTTTGTGCTTCCACAAAATTCTATTCCGCCACTTGGAAGTTGGGCAAATTCGCGAAGACGAACCGGAAAGCCATTTTTGTTTCTAACCTTCCAGCAATCCTTGTCTTCCAGCTTGCCAATTTCAACCCCACTATCAGACCTCATCACGACAAAATCTGAAGACACCGCGCCTCGATCACTATCCACTCCTACTGGATCGGTTTTCGAGCAAGAAAAATATTCCAAAATAAGAAGCACAGAGATCAAGAGAAGAAACAAGGCAGAGCTTCCTGTGTGCCCACCGTTACTTTTATCATCCACCAATTTTCCACTCCTTTTAGAAGATCTGATATTTCAAAACGCAAAAATATATTAACAGTCAAAACAAAAATAGTCAATACTACAAATTCATATCCTTAAATCTCTTCTCCTGAAAAACCGGCTTTAATTTCCAAAACAAATCCAAGTCTTTTTTTGAAACAAAATCCATTTCCCCCTTTGTGCATGCGCTCCCAATTTCATAAATAATCGCCTGAATTCGCGAAAGCACATCAAGCACTCCAAATCTGTCTTTTCCTCTGACAAAAAACATAAACTTATCGGAAAGAGAACTGAATGCCCTATATAATGACTCAACATATGCAGGGTTCTTAGACGACTCAAAACGACTAAGCTGTTTTTCAATTCTCAGAATAACCACTACAAGAGCACGCACTTTTCGTTTAAAAATAAATTTTTCAAACATAAGTAAATTTTAACTCAAATAAAAAAAGAGCGTCCACTCGCAAGAGAAAGACGCTCTCAACTTCAACACTCCCACGAGAAAAGCTCCTATTCATACAGCTTCAGAATCATTACCGTCAGGCAATTTCAAACAATGTTCCTCACAAAAAGAACGAACCAGATCCCTAAGCTTATCCTCGCTTGTCGGATATATTTGCACAGCTACCGTCACATACTCATGAGAACCCGAAGAGTTGGAATTATCCGAAACAGTTTGATGAGGGTGATCACACACCCCACCAATGGTCTCTCGAGCAAAACTCTCCCCTGCAATCATAGTAAACTCTATCCCGAGACTACGAGGAAAACAATATTGAAAACTAACCAATTTACTCCCTTCAACCTGCTGCCGCGTGTGACTAACTACGAAGATCGAATACATGACCCACTCCTTTCAAAACAAGAACCTATCTACAGAATACTCCAAAATCCAAAAAAGGAAAATCAAAAAGAACTATACGCGGTGTATTCTTGAAATAGCTCGAACGGAATTCTGCCCTCGCCGCGCTGTGCGCGGCTCGGAATGGGCGGGCGGGCAAAATGAATTGCGAAGCCGAAAGCATTAACAATTTCAAGTTTTTAATTGAGTTAAGTATAACTCAATTCAGTTAATTTTTC
>Ga0066639_10000288_pt1 | contig 42393 bp, 42 predicted proteins | sample CryGeyCG2114_010_2_FD_59504 | JGI IMG/M metagenome (GOLD analysis project Ga0066639, IMG submission 59504) | Groundwater microbial communities from aquifer - Crystal Geyser CG10_big_fil_rev_8/21/14_0.10 | ecosystem: Environmental > Aquatic > Deep subsurface > Groundwater | place: USA: Utah...
GCGCTACCTTGAGGTGGTAGTGGGAGCAATCCCGTGGAGGTTCAAATCCTCTCGTGCCCATTCGATTCGATAATTCCCCCTTGGTAAAGGGGGTGCTCCGACGAAGTCGGAGTGGGGGATTTGGAATAGAGTAAATCCTCCGGCTCTCATATCATTCGCCCACCTCCTTTAGAAAATGAGGAATAAACTAAATTGCGAAGCGTCAGCGCTTCTTTTTTGTTATAATAGTTTCATCACTCAAATGTTGGATTATAGTTACGAACAAAAATTTGCAAAGCGGCACAAAACCATCGCCGGGGTCGATGAGGTTGGTGTTGGTCCACTGGCCGGTCCGGTAGTTGCCGCTGCGGTAGTTTTTAGTCCCAAGGTTTTTGCATCTAACACCAATACCTGGTGGGAAGAGATGAACGACTCGAAAAAACTTTCCCACAAAAAACGCGAAGAGCTGCTGAAGGTAATTGTCGAAAAGTCAGAGAGTTTCAGTATTGGTACTGCCTCGGTGGAAGAAATAGACAAGCTGAATATTTTGCAGGCACGCCTGATCGCCATGAAACGAGCGGTCGAGAATTTAAAAAAGTTTCCGAGTTTGGTTTTGGTGGACGGAAACAGGATGATAAAAAATATAAAAGCTCAGCAGAAAACTATAGTGAAAGGGGACGCTAAAGTTTTGTCGATCGCCTGCGCCTCGATCGTGGCGAAAGTTACGCGAGACAACCTATTGAAGAATCTGCATGAGAAATTTCCGGAATACGGATTTGATGTGCACAAGGGCTATCCGACAAAAATGCATTTCGAAAAGTTGAAACAGTTTGGCCCGTGCGAAATACATCGAAAAAGTTTCGCCCCGGTAAAGGAGCTCCTCTTCGAAAGCGAAGCATAGGTGAAACAGTTTTCACAATCCCGAAAATAGGCTATACATATATATTGTGGAAGGGTGCCGGAGCGGTCTAACGGAGCGGTCTCGAAAACCGCGACCCCTTACAGGGTCTCGTGGGTTCAAATCCCACCCCTTCCGCCATAAAGTTTTTCAATAAAATTTTTAAAGTCATGCCAGAAAGATTTCACGAAAACTTACACGAGTCGGGAGGCGACAAAAAAATTCAACAGACTTTTGATGAATTGCGGGAGGCCGGTTACGAGTTTTCAGTCAGTGAAGATTCGAGTGAGTACATCATCGACTTTGGTGACAAACAAACCCACGTCACCAAAGCTGGGGGAGAAAAACACACCGCGAGTCTCATCCGTCAGGTTATAGAAGGCAGCAGGGAGTAATGATAAATAGGTAAATTAGCGGCTTCGCCGCTTTTTTGTAACCTTTTTTGTTCAGACCTCCATTATATAGACGTGGACGCACAAAAAGACAAAAATTTATACCGGTATATTCAGGAGTGCCAGGCGGGGGACAGCGAGGCTTTCCATGAATTGTACAAAATTTTACAAAAGCCAATTTTTGGATTTATTGTCGCGCGTACGAACTCTCGTCAAGAAAGCCTCGACTTGTTACAGGATGTATTTATTGACCTGTGGAAAGCTTTGCCAAAATTTCGTTATCGTTCTGACAAAGAATTCTATAGTTTTGTATTTCTGGTCACCCGACGCAAACTAGCCAACTATTACAAAACGAAACCCGAAATAGTTACTTTTTCGGAAGAGTACATGACAGAAGTTTATGAGGAGCCAACCGAAGATCTCTCTCAGATAAGGAAAGTTTTGAACAAATTAAAACCCAAGTATCGCGAGATCATCGAGCTGAGGTATTGGTCTGATCTGAGTTTCCGCCAGATCGCCGAATATCTGGACGCAAAAGAAACAACAGTAAAAGTCCGCCACCATCGGGCTATCGAGAAGTTAAATTCATTACTTGATAACAATGCCTAAAGATTTAGAAAAAAATTTATTAAAGATGAAGGTCAAGCACTTGTCCGAAGAAGAACAAGAACGTGTTTGGGGTGGGGTGATGAAAAGCTTTGCCACCAATCGCGAATCTTCTCCGAGATATAGTATTTTACAATTCACAATAAAACCTATGTACAAATTTGCAATCGCACTCTTACTGTTTGTATTTTCCGCTGGCACTGTCTACGCTTCGGATAGCGCCAAGCCAGGCGATACACTCTTTCCTCTCGATCGAGCCTGGGAAAATATCCGACTAGTTTTCTCCTCTGGGGAGAAGAAGGACGAGTTGAAAGTAAAGTTCGCCTTTGAGCGCGAACAGGAATTCAACCAAATTCTTTCCGAGAATTCGGATAACGCTACTTCAACTTCCGAGACCGCGACCACAACCAAGGAAACATCTCAAAACGCCAGAGTCAGCAACGCCTTCGGTGTCGCGCTCGATTACCTCGTCCGCGTGCAGGCTGACCTGGAGGCTAAAGGTAACACGAATGCGGTCGCTGCAGTCGCCGCAGTTATTGCCAGACTAAATGCTCAGACAGAGGGTCTGTCGGAACGAGTTAAACTAGAAATTGAACAGGAGAGAAACAAGCTGGAACTGAAGTTGAAATCAGAAGGAACTAAAATTGAGATCAAAATAGAGGATGATGGGAAAGTAAAAGTTGAGCGTGAGGATGGTGAAGATGATGAAGATGAATCGCATGAACGCGGAGTGACCGAAATCAAGGCTCGTATCATCGGTGGTACTGCGTTCGTCGAAGTTGAGATCAATGACCGCAAGGAGTCTCTGACTGTCGACTCGACTGACCGGGAGGTAATAATCACCGCTATCGCCGAAGCTTATGGATTGGACCAGGTCGAAGTGGCAGCGATGATAGAAATCGAAAGAAGCTCTGAATCAGACGACGCTGAGGATGGTGATCACAGTGATTCAAGTCGCAATGACGAAACCGGTGTAGAGCAGTCTGCGGTCAAAAAGATCGAGGCTCGCATTGAAGGAGGTGTTACTGCCGTTAAAACAGAATTCTCTGACGGCACCAAAGAAGAATTCACTTTAACTCAGACGACTCAGGTGGAAATCATTTCTGCGCTTGCCGCGCGCTATGATGAAGATATTGTAACAATATCCACGCTTCTCAAATTGGAGTTAGAGGATTAATCAAGGTTGTTTATTCAGAAGAAGCCCGCAAGGGCTTCTTTTTTTGTAATAAAAAATCGTGCAACACGGGTGGCTGCACGAGGAAGTAGGAACGTGGGTTTTTCAGATTAGGGTTAGTGCCACGGCAGGAGGGTGTAGAGCCGGCCGTAGAACTGGTTGTTGCTGATCAGCGCCATTGCGTCGCTGGCACCGCCGACCAGTTGGTCGGTCCGGATTCCGAGGATCAGGTTGATCGCCTCATCCAACCCTTCGGGAAAACCGGAGAAGGATGAGAGAGCATCTTGCCATCTGACGGCGCCACCCCATTTACCAACCTTAGGGTCGCGGCTTTGCCAGCTGAGAATGTGGTCGGGGTTTTGCGCTAACCTCCAAGGCTTCTCCTGGGATAGGCGTAGGTATTTTGCCGCCTCGTCTGTCGGGATTGTTCCGAAAGCAGCGATGAGTAATGGCGCGCCGGTGACCTTGTCAGCAAGGCAGTAGTAGCCGCCGGTTCGATCGTGTTCGGCCGCCAGACGCAGAGCCGCCGGCATGACCCAGTCCATCTGCTCGAGTACTCTTTCGATCAAAGGCGAGTATTCCTCGCTGTCTATTCCTTGCAACATTTCGTCCTCCTTGGTTTTGACTAAGTCCCGCTCAGCGGGACGAAGTGGCAGACTATCAAAAATATGTCTTTTTGTCCAGGATAGCGGGCTAGATCGAGCGAAGTGATAAGTGGATTACCATTGCTTGTTAATGAGCGGGAAATTCGTTATTATATGATAACGTCAATATCCACATTGTCTTGCAAGGCTGAGAAAGAAAAGTTATCATAATATAAGAATTAAACATAAAAACTATGGTAAGAAGCAGGCTCTTGGGGAAAATCATGGGCGGAGACTCTGATGAGGAGATGGTGGACGAAAATACGCCTGAGGAGAGTTTCGACGAAGAAGAGCAAGAAGAGGTAGAAATCCAGCCCAAGTCAAAAGGCCGCCGGGCAACCAAGATCGGGGTAGAAGAGTCTGAGGGCGGTGATTCTGAACAAGAAGAGTGGATTTCCGAGTACGAAGGTCAGTTGACGCTCGATGTTTTCCAGACCAAAGACAATGTCGTGATCAAATCCACAATCGCCGGAGTCAAACCCGAGGATCTGGATATCACCATTGCCAATGATATGGTGACGATCAAAGGTGACCGAAAGAAGGAAGATGAGGTCCGCGAAGAAGACTATTTTTATCAAGAGTGCTACTGGGGTTCGTTTTCTCGATCTATCATTTTGCCGGTTGATATCGATGTCGACAATGTTGAAGCCGAACTCAAAGACGGAATTCTGACAGTCATCCTGCCGAAGGCGGCAAAAGCCAAGACCAAGAAGATCAAGATCAATCAATAGGCAAATATCAAGTATCAGGTAACACGGAACTTGGAACATATAACATGGAGCAGATGGAGTAACCTTGCTGGTTACTCTTTTTGTTTTATTTTAGTTTGATCTCACCCCCACCTAACCTCCCCCGCCCTTCCATGCCTCGTCGGCAGGCGGGCAGGCACCCTCTCCGACTTCGGAGAGGGAGGGGTGAGGTGACGAAAATATTTTATTAAATTATAATTTTGATTCAGGGAATTATTCTTTTTATTGGAAAAATCTCATTGTCATTCTCACGAAGGTGGGAATCCATTTCTTCTTTACTAAGTGGAAGTAAATGAGTGAAATGGGTTGCAAAAAGTTTCAAAGTGTGGTACAATAAAGTATCAGCAGGCATTTTTTGCCCCCTTTCGACAAGTCCAGGAAAAAATTTAAATAATTTTTGATACAAAAATCAAATGGCAAGACGCCGAAAAAGGAAAAGAAGTTCTTATTCTAATAGCACTAGGATTAGAAGGACAAGTCCAGAAGACTTCGAACCAGTAGGACTGGACCTTGCTCCGGAAACCAAACGTGGAATAGCAATTATTTTCTTTTTGATCATAGCCTTCATTTGTGGAATGGGTATTCTCAATCTGGCAGGAAGCTTTGGCGGAATTATCACCAAAGGCTTGTTTGCTATTTTCGGACAAGTGGCGTTTATCTCACCTTTGATTTTTCTGACTATTAGTTTGTCCCTTTTCTTCGGTGTGCGGTTGATTCATTCGCAAGACGAGGATGAAGAAGAGGAGAGGCGTCAGTCTTCCGTCATCCGTATTTATATCGGGATGGCGCTTTTTACTCTGGCGATCACGGGACTTTTTCACCTGCACGCCTTGCGAACACATTTGAGCACAGCTTTTGAACTAGTCAAAGAAGGAATCGGCGGCGGGTATCTCGGGGTTATAACCGCGATGCCGCTTTTCAGCCTGACCGGATACTGGGTCTCACTGGTAATTTTGATCGGGCTTTTGGTGGTTTCTTTTTTGATTGCGTTCAATTTGAGTTTGCACGGAATTTTCAGATTGCTCCTGAGCCCTTTCATCAGTCAGCCGGAAGAGGGTGATGAGGAAGATGAAGAGGGTGAAGAAGGTCAGCAGGTCATGCCGGACAAAGCCCCGGTGAAAATCAATACTATGGAATCGACTGGCTTTGCTGCCGGCGCAGTCCAAGACAAGCCAGGCGACGACCAGGGTGAGGACGAACCTGCGCCGAGAGTAAGTCCGATGAAGGCTGTTGCGGCGGTGGCGGGTGCCGGTCAAAAAGTTCACGTCCTCGATATCACACCAGACGAGTTGAAAAAAGGTAATTGGAAATTGCCGCCGCTTGACCTACTCGAGTCCACTAATGCCAAGGTTGAAAGTGGTAATATAGAGGCTTATGTAAAAATAATTGAAAAGACGCTACAGGATTTCAATATCAATGTAGAGATGGGCGAGGTGAATGTAGGTCCTACGGTGACTCAGTTTACGTTCCGGCCAGCGGTCGGAGTGAAGCTCTCCCAGATTTTAGCGCTGCGTGCCGACCTTGCCCTGGCCCTGGCTGCGCCGTCGCTGCGTATTGAGGCGCCGATCCCGGGCAAGTCCTTGGTCGGGATTGAGGTGCCGAACAAGTCCACTGCCTTGGTGAGACTGCGCGATTTGCTTGCGTCCGAGAGTGTTGCCAAACACGCTTCCACGCTTGCGTTCCCGCTCGGCCGCGATGTTGCCGGTCATCCGATGGTGGCCGATTTTACCAAAATGCCGCACTTGCTGGTAGCCGGAGCTACTGGAACCGGGAAGTCGGTTTGTATCAACGAGATAGTGACCAGCCTGCTCTATCGCAATAGTCCGGAAGAGCTGCGTTTTATCATTATTGACCCGAAGCGTGTCGATCTGACAGTTTACAATGGTATTCCGCATTTGCTGACTCCGGTTATCACCGATCACAAGCAAGCAATCAACGCGTTGCGCTGGATGGTAGCGGAAATGGATCGCCGATACGAAACACTCTCGGAAGTAGGAAAAAGAAACATTGAAGATTACAATAAATCAACAGACAAAAAACTTCCTTATATTGTCTTGGTCGTGGACGAACTGGCGGACCTGATGTCCGTGGCGATGAAGGACGTGGAAGCATCGATCGTCAGACTAGCTCAAATGGCTCGCGCGGTCGGATTACACTTGTTGCTGGCCACACAGCGTCCATCAGTGAATATCATTACTGGTCTGATTAAGGCGAACATTACCTCGAGAATTGCTTTTGCGGTCGCTAGCCAAGTCGACTCGAGAACTATCTTGGATATGGCTGGCGCGGACACCCTGCTCGGCAACGGAGACATGCTGTACACTTCGGCCGCATTGCCCAAACCAAAACGTATTCAAGGTCCGTTCGTATCCGAGCAGGAGGTCAAGGCCGTGGTTCGCTTCATCAAAGATCAGTCCGGCAGCGTAGATTATCACGAAGAAATTTTAGAAAAACCAAAAGCCGGCGGAAGCGGCTACGCAGGAGCAGATGATAGCGACGAAGACGAGGAAGTTATACAGGCGGCGATCGAGGAAATCACTCGCTCGCATAAAGCCTCGGCCTCCCTGCTTCAACGCCGACTGAAGCTCGGTTACGCCCGCGCTGCTCGTGTGCTCGATGTGCTGGAAGACCGCGGACTCATTGGCCCGGCGGATGGGGCCAAACCTCGAGAGATTTATATACAGGAATGATTTAGCTAGTAGGTTTTAGCTTGTAGCTGGTGGCTTAAGGGCTGCCAGTTTTTTGTTTGTAGGTTGTAGTGAGTAGAGTGTTGGTAATGAACAATTTAAAAATTTTACAATCCAGTAAAATAAAAATTTAACATTTTTTATTCTTGTCATTCTGTCCGCTGCGGCGGACAGAATCTAACCAGGCTATGTATAGATCCTGACTTTCGTCAGGATGACGGGGGAGAGGGTTGCTTTGGAGCTGCCAGTTTTTAGTTTGCAGGTTGTAGTTGATAGTAGCATGTCATTGCCTGCCGGCCGGTAGGCGGGCGAGACCCGGCGGTTAGCCGGGACGTGGCGATCTCTACTTGTGATTTAGATTGCTTTGTCGTCCCTCCTCGCAATGACGTGTTAATATTCACTATTCACAAATTCCTATCCACTAAGAAGCTACTAGCTACAAGCTATAACCTAAAAGCTAGCAGCTGCTGCCTGCCTGTGGTATATTTAGTAGAACCACAAATACCATGAACGCATTCAAAAAGAAAAAAATTAGCGTCGAAACCCTCGGCGAATATCTGCAGGACGCGCGTCTGGCTCACAGGATGGATATCTTGCAGGTTTCGCGTCTGACCCAAATCCCGCCGAAGTTTCTCGAGAGTCTGGAAGAGGGTAATTACGACGCGCTGCCCGCCGACGTGTATATCAAAGGTTTTATCAAAAGTCTGGCCGGAGTCTACCAGGTACCTTGGGAACCGCTACTGCAACAATTTGAAAAAGAACGCGGAGTAGATAGGAGTATCAAAAAGAATTCCTTGCGACCAGAACCGACATCGCGCCTCAACTCTTCACGGATCATGATTTCACCCCGTAGCATTACATTTTTTTCTGTAATTTTTTTGGTCGGAATTGCGATACTTTACCTTGTCTGGCAGATTCGTTCAGTCTCCACACCGCCGAACCTGGAACTGTTCTATCCGCAGGAGGACATTGCGATTACCTCGCGAAATATTTTGCTACGTGGGCAGACTGATCTCGATTCCCGCGTTTATGTCAACGGACAGGAGATATTGGTCGGCGACAACGGAGAATTTCAAAAAGTTTTGAATTTGAGTGAAGGGACCAATAGTTTAGAGATAGAAGCGGATAACAAATTCAACAAGAAAACCACGCTAGAGCGAACAATTGTAGTTTCGGCGCCCAAGGACGCGACCACTACAACCCCGACTGTATCAGAGGAGGCGATCGAGGTTCGTTTGGTGATTGGCCCGCAGTCCTCGTGGGTTAGGGTAGAGAGCGATGGAGAAATCGTGCACGAAGGAGAGATCGAGGCGGGGCAAGAAATGGTTTTCGACGCCCAGAACATTCTCATTCTCACTACGGGCAATGCTGGCATGACCAGAGTTATTTACAACGGTCAGGACCTGGGTTTGCTCGGCCGCGCCGGCGAAGTCATCTCCGACGTCCGCTTTACGGCCGAGTAGGTAGTAGTCAGCTTCTTTGGCTTTAGCTGGTAGCTCCAAAAAAGTATTATGCAGTAATTTAACATATCATCTGACTTGTCATTCCGACGAAGTCCCGCTCAGCGGGAAAAAGGAGGAATCCCTTATTCCTACATAGTTTGTATGGGCAAGTGATCCCTCACTACGTTCGGGATGACAAGAGAATAAATTTACTGGATTTTTATTTCGTTATCATGATATTTGTTATTTGACCTTCTGCGTCCACCCCCATATAATAATTTAACGCTTATGGCAAAAGAAAAACTAACAAACGAACAAACAGCTGGAAAATGGAAAGCCGCCGAATCAGCGATTGATCAAATCCGCGATCGTTTCGGGGAAGGTTCGATTATGCGTTTGGACGAGGCGAAAACTATGAGTGTGGAATCGATTCCGACCGGATCGATCTCACTGGATTTGGCTTTGGGTGTTGGCGGGGTACCGCGTGGCCGCATTATTGAAATATACGGACCGGAATCATCCGGAAAAACCACGCTTTCGATGCATATTGTCGCTGAAGTGCAGAAAATGGGCGGACTAGCGGCTTTTGTCGACGCCGAACATGCGCTCGATCCGGAATACGCTGGTCGCATTGGGGTAAAATTGGAAGATTTGCTAATTTCTCAGCCTGATACAGGCGAACAGGCGCTAGATATCGTAGAAACCCTAGTCCGGTCAAATGCGATTGACATTATAGTCGTCGACTCGGTAGCAGCATTGACCCCGCGAGCAGAAATTGAAGGCGATATGGGTGATTCTCATATGGGTTTGCAAGCCAGACTCATGTCTCAAGCCTTGCGCAAGCTGACCGCGATTATTTCCAAATCCAAAACCACTGTCATTTTTCTGAACCAAATTCGTATGAAAATCGGGGTAATGTTCGGCAACCCGGAGACCACCACCGGAGGTAATGCTTTGAAATTCTATTGCAGTGTCAGATTGGATATTCGCCGGAGCGCCCAAATCAAACAGGGCGACAAGATTATTGGTAACCGAACCCGGGTCAAAGTCGTGAAGAACAAAGTTGCCCCACCTTTCAAGATCGCCGAGTTCGATATTATGTGGAACCAGGGGATTTCTTACGAAGGAGATCTGCTGGACGTTGGTGTCCAGTCTGAAGCTATAAAAAAATCCGGTAATTCGTACACTTTTGAGGAAGAACGTTTAGGAGTTGGACGAGAGAACGCGAAAGCATTTTTGAAAGAAAATCCAGGTGTAGCCAAAAAAATAGACAAAGTCATCCGCGAGCGGATCAAAGAAGGCGACTTACCAGACCCGACTGCTCCGAAAAAGTAGAAAATTTGAGTCAAGCAACTATTGTTTGTCATTGCGAGGAGGGACGACGAAGCAGGTTAAATTGTAGGCTGAGATTGCCACGCCCCGGCTAACCGCCAGGTCTCGCCCGCCTACCGGCCGGCAGGCAATGACAGTTTGTGATTGTTTACTAGCGACTAAGCACCACCCATTCCCCACGGGTGGTTTTTTTGCGCACTCCCAGGTAAAATACCCATATGTCAAAGCAGATATATTGCTGTCTAGATATTGAGGGTACGGGACTAGATCCCAAAAAAGACGCAGTGACCGAGGTCGGTGCGGTGCTTTTTGAGATATCCTCCACAGGAAAAGTGAAGTTTTTGGAAGAATTCTCCGAGCTGGTGAACCCCGGTCGGGATATTCCGGTATTTATCCAAGAGCTTACTGGTATTACAGAAGAAATGGTGAAGGACGCTCCGTCTTGGGACGAGGTTCGTCCACGTTTCGGAAAGTTCGTCGGCAAATATCCGATTTTGGGTCAGAATGTTGGTTTTGATATCGGGTTTCTAGCATCACACGGACTTGCCTTCGAACAGCCGTCGATTGATACCAAGGAATTGGCACAGATATTTTTACCCCAGGTCAAACACTATAACCTTGAATTTTTGATGCGACATTTCGAAGTGCCTTTGGAAAATCACCATCGTGCACTAGATGACGCCAAGTCCACGGCTTTACTTTTAGGTAAAATAGTGGAGCATTTTACCGTTCAACCCAAAAAATTCCAAGAAATCGCCGTAAAAATTTTGGGAAAGAGTAAGCTGCCATATACGGATATTTTTCATCCGGCCAAAAAGTCGATAAAATTGGCAAAAAAACTCGAAGGTGAGCGGCAAGTGGAGACAAAGCCTGTGCAGGGCGATATGTTTGCGTTTTCGGAAAGCAAAACCTCTCTTGCCAAAAAGGCTGGGGATTTTGTCGGCACGCAGGGCCCGGCGATTGTGTGCCTGCCGACTAATCTGATATCCGAAGAAGGGTTGAAAGCCTGTATCACCACCTGCGACCAGGACACAAGCGGACGCATTGCTTTTGCTCTGCCTTTGAGGAAACTAGAAGCACTGAATTTAGACGAATTACCAAACTGGAAAAAGTCTTTACCGGCCGGAGAGTATTTTTGCAGTCATAAACTTGGAGAGGTATTAAAAGAAAAAAATTTCAGTGACAGCCTTGCTAGGTTTTTACTAAAAATTTCTGCTAACCAATCTTGGTATGAAGACAATTTTTTGATGGCGGATGTTTATTTGGACGGAGAAGATTTCGTGTTCAAAGATATGGTCGCGGCTGGTCCCGAATGTCTGAGCGAGGAGTCACATGTTTGTGGTTATAGCCACAGACTGAGAAATATAAATGGCGAGATGAAAGTCTTGGTGCCTTACGAGTCGCTGGTTCGAGAAACTGAAGTATACAAAAAATTTGATAAAATTTTTGTTTGGGACGCGATTGCTTTCGAAGAAGCGCTGTCCGTTCTCAATACAAAAATTCTTCCGCTCAAATCAATGCACTCGCTTTTTCGTGCGCTTTACGATTCTGAAAAAAAGAGCGGAATACTTGCAAGCAAAAAAACTTTGCGTGAAGAGTCTGAAAAAATTTTTAACAGATTCGATTTGGATTTTGGATTGCTCGGAATGACCCTGGCCTTGCCGGAGGGATTTTTCCCGCAGAGAGTCGTGGATGAATATTTCCGAGGCACGGAAGGATTCCTGCGAGCGGAAAAAGTTTTCGGCAAACTTGTAAAAAGTATTTTGAATTTTAGCAAAAAGTTGATTGTGGAGGACGAAGAAAGTTTGGCCCTTAAATTTTTTGCCCGTCGAATTTCCGAGGAAGCTGAGTTCTTGCAAGAATTTTTTTCTGCGCACCAAGCACAGCACGTTTACTGGGTAGAAAGTTTTTCTTCACAGCTCAAACTCAAAAGACGCCCATTCCGCAATCCGCTCAAGACCATGTTGCCAGCGAACTCGATTTTATTTTCTTCACTACTCGGGAGCTCGGCGCAAAATTATTTTCAGGACCGTTTTGCGTGGCCCGAACTGCAAGTAGTTACCGGGACTAGGGAGCGTCGAAAGTTATCGCTCGGACTACCTGAAGGTTTTCCGTTGCCAAAAAATATTGCTTCGAATCAAGTCACGCTTGCCGCGTTAAAAAAACTTCTAAAAGAAATTTCTGGTCGTGCGGTGGTTTTTGTCCCTTCGATCAAAGTGGTTGAGGAGTATCACGAGATACTCGAGCGCGAAGTCGGTAAACATAAAATGGTTTCTCAAAGAGTTACCGGGCACACGTGGAAAAATTTTGAGCTTTATAGTTCCGGCGAGAATACTGTTTGGCTAATGACCCCTTCGCATTTTTGGAAAAGCAAAATTAGCCTGCCGCCTACCGAGACCTTGATTTTTACTCGTCTGCCTTATGAGCCGTCAGGAATCTACGAGGCGATTTATGAAAAAGATGAAATTTTCCAAAATTTTGTTTTGCCTCGAGCAGCTTTGCGTCTTGCCCACATCGTTTCGGGTTTCATGTCGGGTGGTGAAACGGATGGGGATAAAAAAATATTCTTTCTCGACCAGAGAATTACCCAGGATTACAATAGCGAGCTTCTAGAAACACTTGAAGGAGGCTTTGAAACAGAGGAGCGGGTCTTGTCCCCTGATTTTGAGGATGAAGATTAGAAAATTTTCTTATCCACACCAAAATTCAACAAACTTCAAGGTCTCGGGGATTGACACGAGGCCTTTTTGGTGCTAAAATAGATATATAAAGAACATTGAAATAACCCATATCCAAAACCGCTATGCGGTTTATATTTGTAAGAACCTTGTTTTGCGCTAGTCGCGCAGAAAGGAGAAGGTCTGTCATCCAGCTCATGGTTGCCAGGCGTTCTCCTTGCTGTTCGTCGCAGGTGGTTCCAGTCCACCTAATCGTTTCGAAAACAAAAACACAAAAACACCCAAACAAAACAAAACAAAAACACAAAAAAAAGCGAAAAGGTTTCTCTTGTCCCTTGCGGATGAGTTATAACCACAAGATCAGCTGGAGAGGTTCCTTACAAAACTGGAAAAGTGAGGGCATTAGGGGAATCCAAACCAATGGTTGCGTTCGTCATACGTTCCGGTCTAAGAATACTTCTTAGATGGGATCGTATGACGAAGACAATCTTGAGGAATTCCTCAAAAGCCTCCCCGAGGCAAATTTTATTTTTAATTGGCCACAAAGGTGAGGCTTTTTTTCATGGCTGGAAAAAGTTTACAGAGTTGAATATAATGTTAGAGGTAGATTAAATGCAAACATATGAACAAAGAGTTGTTAGAAAAAAACAAAGCAGCGCTAGCTAAGGAAAAAAATCGTCTAGAGGAACTGTTGTCCAATATTGGGACGAAGGATGACAAGTCGGTCAGGGAAAATTTTAATTCAAAGTTTCCCAACATGGGCGACACCATGGATGACAATGCGCATGAAGTCGCTGCCTTCGAATCCAGTCTCGGCGAAGAAAAGGTTTTGGAAATGCGTCTGCGCAAAGTCAACTCTGCGCTCGAACGAATTGCGGCAGGCAGCTACGGAAAGTGTTTGGTTGGGGGAGAAGATATTGAAGAGAAAAGACTCGAGGTTGCTCCCGAGGTGGAAACTTGTGTGAACCACTCAAACTAAATTTATGGAAGTTGAAAAAAAATATTTTTGGACAGCCCTCTGGGCTGTTGTTTTTTTTGCTTTAGGAAATTTTTTCATCGGATTGGCAGCAAAACATTTTTGGTCTCAGCTGGTTGTCCCCAACCCAGGAATAGTTTTTGGACTGCCACTCTCCTCGACTCTTGCTTACCTTCTGACCGGAGTGGTCATTGCAAGTTTGATTTTGGTTTACAAAAATTTTGCCTCCGATGATCGGGTGCAGTCGATCGCTTTTGGGATGATGGTCGGAGGGGCGCTGGCAAATTTTTTTGACCGAGTGGTTTTCGGCTATGTTATTGATTTTATCCACCTTCAAGTTTTTGGTCTTTCGGGTGTTTGGAATACAGCTGACTTCACCATCTTGTTTGGAATAATTATTTGGCTGTCTAAAAAATAAATGTTGACCAAAATATTTTCCGCTGCCGCTGTAGGCATTGACGCCGAAGTGGTAGAAGTTGAAACAGACATTCTTTCTGGATTGCCGGCTGTGATCATAGTTGGTTTGCCTGATACAGCAGTGAAAGAGTCACGTGAACGGGTGCGTAGCGCTATAAAAAATTCTGACGGAGTATTTCCAAATACCAGGATTGCCGTTAACCTGGCACCGGCGGATCTGCCGAAAGTTGGTTCGGTATTTGATTTGCCGATCGCTATTTCAATTTTGGTGAATTCCGGTCAGATCAAAGTTGATCCGTCTGACTGTCTTTTTTTGGGCGAGTTGGCGCTGGATGGAGGGGTTCGCGCGGTGCCGGGCGTTTTGCCGATTGTGCTGTCCGCGAAAAAGCGCGGCTTCAAAAGGATTGTTGTGCCAGCGATAAATGCGCAAGAAGCTGCTTTGGTGCGAGGTGTTGACGTAATAGGGGTGGAAAGTCTCAAGCAAACGGTTGGATATTTGCAAGAACTTATTACTCTGCAACCTTATCCACAGGGATTGTCTCAGAAAGACAATCGAACACCTTCACAATTTGCCGATATGAAAGATATCAAGGGGCAGGAACACGCAAAAAGAGCGCTCGAGATTGCAGCAGCTTCTTCACACAATATACTCATGTCGGGGCCCCCTGGAAGCGGAAAGACTTTGCTAGCCAGAGCGTTCGCCGGAATTTTGCCGGGACTTACCGAGGAAGAAACGCTGGAAGTGACCAAAATCTATAGTGTTGCCGGACTTCTGACCGGACCCAACTCCCTGGTTTCGGAACGGCCGTTCCGGTCTCCCCATCACACAGCCTCGGCAGTGTCTTTGGTTGGTGGAGGAACTGTACCCAGACCGGGAGAGATCTCTATGGCGCACCGTGGGGTACTGTTTCTCGATGAATTGCCGGAGTTTAGCAAATCTGTACTGGAAAGTCTCCGACAACCCTTGGAAGACGGGGTGGTGACAGTAAGTCGCGCCGCTGGAGCAATTACTTTTCCCGCCCGATTTACCCTGGTGGCCGCGCAAAACCCTTGTCCCTGCGGTTATTTGGGTGATGCGCTGAAGTCCTGCTCATGTAGTCCTGGTCAGATCCTCAAATACGGCAAAAAAATTTCGGGACCACTGCTCGATCGAATTGACCTGCATGTAGAAGTCCCGCGGATTAGTTATGAAAAAATCACTAAAAATGAAGAAGCAGAAAGTTCGGAGATGATTCGCAGGCGAGTTGAAGCGGCGCGGCAAATACAAAAACAGCGCTTTGATAAGGCTAATTTGAAAATTATCACCAATTCTGAGATGTCTTCTGCTCAGGTCAGGGAGTTTTGCGAGCCAGACGATGATGGGAAGGAGCTGCTAAAAACAGCTTTGACGACAATGAAGCTTTCAGCCCGCTCGTACTATCGCGTGTTGAAGGTTGCTCGAACAATTGCCGATTTGGAAGATAGTGAGCAGATTAGAGTAAATCATCTGGCCGAAGCGTTGCAATACCGGCCAAGGGAGGATTGAAATAGTTAGTTGTTTGTAGGTTGAAGTGAGTAGTGAGTTGGCAAATAATAAGTAACAAAAACTAGGTTTTTGCCATCCCCGCGAAAGCGGGGATCCAGGTGCTGGATTCCCAATCAAGTTGGGAATGACACGAAAGAACGGACTCTTTTAGGCCTCAGGGTTTATATTTTGTTTACTTGCTATTTGTTTTTTGATCTTTGAGCCATGATTTTTGTATAAATTTTGCATTTATTGTATAATGTTATTAACTTTTTTATGCAGAATTTAACACATCCAAACGGTAGTCGAGTCAGAAAATGCATCATTCCGGTAGCCGGTTTTGGCACGAGATTTTTGCCGGCAACAAAAGCATTGCCGAAAGAAATGTTGCCCGTACTTGATAAGCCGGTGGTGCAATGTATTGTAGAAGAAGCAGTTGCCTCCGGCATAGAAGACATTATTTTGGTTACCGGACAGAACAAACGGGCCGTGGAAGATCATTTTGATTTTCATTCCGAGCTAGAAGACTGGCTCAAGAAAACCAAAAAATTCCAGCAACTCGAACAAATTCGGGAGATTGCAAAAATGGCGAACTTTATATATATTCGCCAAAAAGGACCTTACGGCAACGGGACCCCGATACTCAACGCCAGACATCTCATCGGGAACGAGCCGTTTGCGGTTTTGTGGGGAGATGAAATGTTTGTTTCCAAAAAACCGCGCCTCAAGCAGCTCATAGAAACCTACGAAAAATACCATGATTCCGTACTTTGCGCGATGAAAATTACCAAAGAAGAAACTTCAAAATACGGAGTCATTGAGGGTTTGCAGGTTGAAAAAGGCGTTCTACAGGTAAAAAATTTGAAAGAAAAGCCCGGACCTGACAAGACAAAGTCCAGAATCGGGTCACTCAGCGGTTATATTTTGACTCCAGAGATTTTTGAACATTTAGGAAAAACCCCTTTGCGCAACAACGAGCTCTGGTTGGTTGATGGTATTGAACGGATGATGAAGAAAAGATCAGTCTATGCCAGGCTGGTAGAAGGTGAGCGCTATGACGCCGGTTCAAAATTCGGTTGGCTCAAAGCCAATATTGCAACAGCACTGCAGAACAAAGGAATGAAAAATAAGCTTAAAAGTTATTTGAGAGAAGCGCTGTAAAAATTTCCGAAATCAAAAGAAAAAAGAAAATGAAAAAAAGATTTTTTATCATAGTATCCCTATTGCTTGCTGTCACTCAGCTGGCTCAAGTTTGCGGTGGGCCGTCAAACGGTCCTGCTCCGGACGAAGTCGAGATCGTAATTTGGAAAACCTTTGATGATCAGGCTGATATGCAGGTATTGTTCGACGCTTATCAGGCCCAAAATCCGAATGTCCGCTTCACCTATACCCGTAAAGACATTGCCACATATGAAGACGAACTTTTGGAGGCTTTGGCTACCGGTAATGGGCCGGATATTTTCACTATCCACAACGATTGGCTGCCAAGGTATCAGAACAAAATGTTGCCAGCGCCAGAAGGGCTTTTTAGCGCTCGCGAGTTTCAAGAATCTTTTATCGATGTTGCCAGTGATGAGCTGGTCGATTTGAATGGCGGTATTTTTGCGGTTCCGCTTTATGTAGATACTTTAGCGCTTTACTATAACAAAGATTTATTAGGCAGCGCGGGTATTGCAACCCCTCCCCGGACCTGGGCCGAGGTGGTAGACGCTGTGAAGAAATTGACACGCCAAGACCGCTTTGGGAATTTTCTCATCAACGGCATTGCGCTGGGAACCTCTGACAATATCAACCGGGCGACCGATATTTTGTCGCTGCTAATGCTGCAAAACGGGACGCAGTTTTACAATTCGGCCAGAACAACCGCAGCACTGAACCGTACCGTCACGGCACAGGACGGCAGTCAGTACAACCCCGGTGCTCAGGCGCTCGAGTTTTACACCCAGTTTGCAAATCCGGCGAAGGAAACTTACACCTGGAACGCAAAAAACAATCATTCCATCGACTCGTTCGTCGCCGGTCAGACGGCGATGATGCTGTCCTACTCATATCTACTCCCAACCCTGGAAAGCAAGGCGCCGCTTCTGAATTTCGGCGTGGCCCCGGTCCCGCAAATCGATTTGACCAAGCCGAAAGTAAACTTCGCTAACTATTTTGCTGAGGGAGTATCCAAAGCCTCTGACAATCCTGACTGGGCTTGGGATTTCCTAAAATTTGCCACGAACGAGGAACCTCTCAGGTCGTTTTATGCTGTTAACAAGCAGCCATCCTCGCGCAAAGACATTATTTCCACACAAATTTCCGACCCGCAGATTGGTGTTTTCGCCGAAGGAGCTCTGACTGCCAAGACGTTCTACAAACCGGATTCGGCACGCATTGAGGCGGCCCTGGAAGATATGATAGGTGACGTGATCTTGCGTGGGATGACTCCGTCGAAAGCTGTTGATAATGGCAATCAATTATTCAATAATCTACTGCGATGATGAAGTCTTATCTAATCGGTTTAGTTTTAATAACCGTACTTGCCGGAGCGTTGATGCCGGGCATTGCTTTGGCACAACAGGGAACAGGTATTAGCCTCGTTCCATGTGGAAGATCTGATCAAGGCCCTAATGCTAAATGCACATTCAACGATTTGATTATTTTGATCGTCCGAATTATAAATTATCTCCTATCTGCCTCGGTGATTGTGGCGATGTATTATATCTTGCTTTCTGCCTTTAACCTAGCTTCTGCTATGGGTAACGCGGAAAAAATTGCTAGCAACAGAGAAGGTTTGACCCGGGCATTGATTGGTTTTGCGATTGTGCTTTTGTCTATGGTGTTTATCAATCTTTTGGTAAATGGAATATTCGGAATTAATTGCAGCTGGTGGACAAACCCTAGTTCGTTAGCAAGTGGTGGCTGTTTAGTTAATTAGTTTATGAAAGGAATTTTGAGATCTAAATATTTTTTCTTAACTCTCGCAGTTTTTCTTCTGGTGATTCCTTTTATTGCTGCAGCTCAAAATGTTCCTAGCCCGATAGCCGGAACTACGGTTGTTGATATCGTCTTTAATGCTTTTTCCGGATTTGCCGGGTTGTTTGCTCTTCTAGCAATGGGATTCATGATAATTAGTGGATTCAAGATGGTTGTTGCTGCGGGCAATGAAGAGGCATTGACGACAGCTAAGCGTGGAGTTACCTGGTCTGCGGCAGCGATGTTTATCGCAATTTTTACCTTCGCCATGATTTCCGGAGTGCATAATATACTTGGCGGATCTAGTGTTGACCATCTTGCCAACCCAAACGCCTTGATATCGCCGACCAATGATACCACTTTTGACGGGGTTTTCAGAACTGTCATTCTCAGGCTTCTCGCTTTTACCGGACTTACGGCAGTGCTTGCCATAGTCTACGGAGGTATAAGACTGGTAACTTCGCACGGTAACGAAGAGCAGGTTGCTGCCGGAAAGAGGATCATCACCTGGGCTGTGGTTGGTCTTGTGGTAATCGTGCTTTCTTATGCAATCATTGCCGGTATTAACGCCGCATTTAGTTAGGAAACAATTTTTTCTTTTAGTGAAAGTAAGGTGTGGTAATTAACACTGGATTCCCGCCTTCGCGGGAATGACAATAAAAAAATGAAAAATTTAAAAAAAATTCTACTGATCGCACTACTCGGAGTTATGTTAGTTCCGTCCTTTGTGAGTGCGCTCAACCTCAACGACGCTCGCAATCTTGCCAATCAGGCCGGTCTCAATACCCGGACGCAGACTTTCGGAGATATTTTGCAAACAATCCTTTTAGTATTATTATCTCTTGCTTTCATAATCGCTGCGATTTTTCTGGTAATCGGTGGATATCAGTTCATCACCGCCCGTGGCAATGATGATGCAGTGGCAAAAGCCAAATCTACCGTGACTTGGGCGATTGTGGGGATCATCGTAATCGTCCTGGCTTGGGTGATTATGACGGCGGTATATGCCCTAGTGAACACAGGTAATGCCGGTATGTAAGTTTACTTGTATTTTGTAGGTGCTATAATATAAAAAGTAAAACTGTTGATAAATATTATAAAAATAAAGGTCGACAAGCACAATTAATTCAAATCTAATATGAAACTAAATTCCAAATTTACAAAATCTCTGATCGCCGTTTCTTTGATCAGCTTCGTAATGGTTTTGGCTTTGCCGATGGTGGCTTCAGCCCAGCTGAACACCACTGCTCCGACGAACGCGAACTTCGGTACGCAGTTCTTTGGTTGCACCCCATCAACCGGTAACAGCCAAATCCTCTGCATCTTGCGCAACATCCTGTCATTTATCTTGGCAATTGCTTTTATCGTAGCCGTTATCTTCTTGGTAGTCGGCGGCTTCCGCTACATCGTCTCACAAGGCAATGAAGAAGGAGTCGAAAAAGCAAAAGGAACCATCACCAATGCCGTTATCGGTATCGTGGTAATCGTTCTTGCTTGGGTGATTTTGCAGGTTGTATTCGCTCTGGTCAACACCGGAAACGCTGGTACCTAGTCTTCAAAAAAATCCAAGTTTGGATATAAAGCCCTTCACTACTCGAAAAGACCGGTCAAGTGAGGGGTTTTATTATGGGAAAGCTTATAGGAATTAGCTAGTAGCTGGTAGTTACAGATACATACCCATGTCATTGCGAGTCCCGACGTCCGCCGCGGCGAATTGGGGCGAAGCAATCTTTACAGACATTTTGTCGGGTGCCGAGAGCATGTGAAGATCCTTCATCCCGGCCGAAACGTCGAGATTCAGGATGACTTTACTTAAGGATTTCATATACGCTGGAAAAGTCGTCAGCGTATATTTTTTTTACCCGAGAGTTTTCTTCAAGGTAATTTTTTAGATTGGGAGAATCTGTGTTTTCAAGGAATATGTATTCAGCGTCAAAATCTTCTTGTATACTAGCTAGAATTTCTTTTTGGTTCAGACATTCTCTAGTGCTGCAAGTAAAGCTTTCATCATTGGAAATATGATACCAGAGCCAGTATTTATCAGGGTTTTCGCTGTAAGTAAACATTGGATCCATGCCGGTAATGTATCGGTTGTGAGAGTTGAGGTAAAAAAGCATGGGGAAATGATCCCAGCGAGTATTGAATACAATCGAATTCTCAGAGCTTGAGTTTTTTAATGCTTCCATCGGTTTTTTGTAGTCAGTAATGCGGACATTGTGCCTTGCGATATCAGAAGTGCGTAGGGTTGTGTAGACTAGCACCAGTCCCAGACAAGAGAAGGCCAGGATCACTGGCGTGGTGGAGAGAAAACCGTTTTTCATTTTTTTCCGGAAACGTTCAATCCAAGTTTTAAAAATTACAACTTCCTTTAGCGATGCGGCCGAAAACAATACTGCAAAAGGAACCCAGTATTCGATAAAGCGCTGGGACTTTGTCGTAAGGAGAAAGAAAAATCCAGAAGTTAGCGCCAGAAAAATTAAATTTTTTAGCCCCAGCTTCTTTTTCCACTGTTCAATCAGCACCACAAGTCCTGTCAGCCATAAGAGTAGTATAAGGATATTCCCGCTCAAGAAATCCAATATTTTTGGCGAGCCCCATTCACCACCCACCGGTACGACGTATCCCAGACCTGCTCGGAAGACTTGGTTATACATATGGTACAAAAGAGAATCTTGTCCCGGGTGGAGGAGCAGTCCCGCGCCAAGTCCTAGCAATGAAAAAATAAATTCTTGATAGCAGGGCTTGTTCTTGGTCAAAAAACTTGCGACGGTTTGTACCACCAGCAATACCGAGACAAAAATAAACCCTCCATAAGAGAGGATAAAAAGTAGGGAAGAGAAAAACAAGGCCATGGGTTTTCTTTGTAGCAGGAAAAACAAACTAAGAAACATGAGAAGTAGGCCCAGCGGCACGGCTTTGATAAAAAGCATGCGCATCAGAAAACCTTGAGAGAAAAACAAAAAAGCAATGGTCCAAAAATATTTATGAGTCACCTGCAAGTGCTTGAGAATCAAAAAAAATATTACCGCAACAGCTGTCACGAGCAGTGCGTTTAGGACCTGCGCCCCGATGATGGGGTGAAAATGGATAAACGGAATGAGCAGGAGATGATAGAGGAAATGTTGATCAGCAAAACGATGTTCCCAGGTCGAGACTGTTAGCCATTTGAAGCTGTGAAGGATTTCTCCTTGGCCCAGGAGCTCGGCAACCTTCACGTGATAAAACCCATCCGGATCGCCAAAGGTTTCGGGAGAGTATTGCAGCGCAAAAAGAGCGGCGAACACCAAGACAAAGAAGAGGATTGTTTTCACAGGAATTTTCATGGGAGAAGTTTATAGACGCTGGAGAAATCGTCACTGAAGATAAGGTTTACATTATCTTGCCCTGACAGGTAAGCCTCGAGCCGAGGACTTCGCTTCTTGGAAAGGAACACGTATTTTGCATTGAAGTCATTGATAATAGTATCCGCGATGTCTTTTTTATTTTCATCGCCGCACTTCTCTTGGTTGCAGGTAAATTCATTATCTTCGCTGATATGGCGCCAGAGCCAGTAGATTTGCGCGTTGCGTCCATACATAAACATTGGATCAAGTCCGGTGACGTAGTAGTTGTCGCTGTTGCTGAAAAAAAGCATCGGGAATTCGTCCCATTGCGTATTGAAGACAATATCACCGGGGTTGGAAGCTTGTAGCAGTGCCTGCGCCGCCGGCTCGTAGAGGGTGACTTTGGGAGCAGATTTTACAATTGATGAAGACCGGTAAACCGTGAAAGCCATTACCAGGGCAAGACAGGCAAGAGCAAGCAGCAACGGAGCAAAAGAAATCAGATTGTTTTTTGATTTTTTTATGTAATTAAGGATTTTTTCAGTAATATCTGACTCGGTGACGATTTCAAGAGAAGCTATAAAAGCAAAGGGGATCCAGTATTCGATAAAACGTTGAGATTTTATCGCCAGCAGGAAGAACATCACGCTTGTCAGCATGAGGAAAATCTGGGATTTGTTTTTACGAAAAACCGAGAAACGATCAAGAGTAAAAAATATTGCTGTCAGCCAGATAATCAAAGCGACCATGTTTCCGCTCAAAAAAGTTTTTATGGTAAAAAAACTCCATTCATCTCCAACCGGGACAACATAACCAAGACCCGCTTGGAAGATGTGGGTATAGAGTTGTGCAGGGAGATTGCGAAGACCGGGGTGGACTAGCAGTGCAATCCCGATAGCCGACAGTGAGGTAAGAGGTAATTTGAAATATGGTTTTTTTTCAACCAACCATGTGCTTATAAAATATAATCCCAGTATCGGAGGTAAAAAAATAAATCCACCGTAAGATAAAGTTACCAAAAATGATGTCAGAAATAAAAGCGAGTAATTTTTTTTCAGCAAGGCATAGGTTGAGGCTAGTAGGAGCACTGAGCCAAGAGGGACAGCTTTGATCACCAGCAGGCGCAACAGATAATTTTGCGAAGCGACGAGGAGGAGTACTGTCCAGACGTAGGGGTGCCGGGCGTGGAAGTGACGGGCGATTTGGAAAAACATTGCTGCGATAGCGGTACCTAGCAAAGCGTTGAGAATTTCCGTGCCGACGATTGGATCGATAAGAGTGAATGGGTAAAGTAGGACGTGGTAGAGGAAATAGTGATCGGCAAACCTGACCGCCCAGGTGGTTTCACTAATCCAGGGGAAGGTGTCAAAAGTTCCGTTTTGGATAAGAAGTTGGGCAGTTTTAACGTGGAAGTAGCCGTCCGGATCACCGAAGCTGTCGGGCGAATACTGGAGTAGAAATAGCCCGGCAAAGATAAGTGTGAAAAAGATTATGATTTTTGCTTTTTCAGAAATTTTGACTAAGTGAGAAATAGGCATATTTTTATCTCTTGATTAGTAATTCTAACACAGGGATAAGAATAGTGAAGCCCGCAATAATCACCACTTTGTCATCCCGAACGAAGTGAGGGATCTCTTGTGCATGCAAACTATGCGGGAATAAGAGATTCCTCTCCCGAAGTTTCCGTCGGGATCGGAATGGCAAAGTAAAAGAAATAAAAAAAGCGGCGCGTCTGCAACTGCAAACGCGCCGGTAGCTCGAGTATCGCTACTCGATAATGATATCGGAGTAGAACTCCAGTCCTCCTTGGTTACCTGCGTCAGGCAGGACCTCGAAGGCGATGACATTCTCGCCGATTTTCAGCATTTCCCGTGGTACTCGCCAGCTGACCTGTAGGCCTTTGCCGTCGTCCGGAACCAGCGTCTGCGAGCAGAGCTTGGCCCCGTTGCCGTCAAAGAAACAGACCGGCTGGTCGTTGATGGTCAGGGTGACGTCGGACGGCGTATCCCGGATATCGATTCCGGTAACGCCGAAGTAGTCTTTGTTCGATGGAAACTCGGCTGACATGCGTGCCGAGATGTCCAGCGGCTTGGGCTGTTCGACGTAGACTTTGTAGGCGATGTTGCCCACAGTCCGCATCATGACGGCGTAAGTCGTCACGGTGTAGTTGCCTTGGACCGCCGGACCGTAATGGTCTTGTGGGTTGCTGCCGTCGGAAGCCCACCAGGCTGCCTCCTGAAAGCCGGCGGGGTTGATGCGAAGGCGGGCGTTGGGGCGAAGGTAGTAACTTCCGTCCCGACCGACCCACTCGCCATGGATTGTCTGGGGCTTTTCTTTCGAGCCGCCCGTAAAGACTGATCCGAAGCCATTGCGGGCGACCGAGGCCGCTCCGACTAAAAGGATCAGAGACAAAGCCGCCGCGCCGACTCGCTTGTTGAAAGCGAAGTAGGCGAAGGCTCCAGCAGCGAGCAGTGCGAGTAGTCCGGGCAGGTAGCTCTTCAACACAAGGTCGAAGTTCTTGACCGATCCCGGCAGTCCTTGCGCCGCAGCGACTGCTGTTTGAGTGTCAGGCGTTGAGACTCCTCCGAAGAGAAGCAGTGCCAGGAGAGCAATCGCGACGATCGCAATCCAGGTAATAGGACTGCGCCAGAAGCTTGGCCCTGCTATGATCGGAGCAGCTGCTCCACCAGAGGGAGATTCTTCTTGTACAACCTCGTAAATTGGGGTCCCGTCTTCTTTGAAGCCGACAACCTTCCTTTTGAAAGGTTTGATTGGGCCCTCTCCTCTGGCAAGCCTTTCCTGCTCGTCTTTGAGCGATGTTGTCCGATAGAGCAGGATAAACGATGTGATAAGCGTTGCAGCGGTCAAGAACAACTGGACAGCTCCAACCACCTTATCACTCATCGGCCAGTAAGGAGCGATGAACTCCGTTAGGACGTAGCCGTAGACGATCGAGGCCACGGCTCCGAAGAATAGAATCGCCGGGGTACCCGCCCAGATGGCTTTCCTGATGGCGTAGCCCTGTACACCGAGAATCACCCTCACCGTTACGGTGACGAGAGATGCTGCAATGAGCAGGACGGCAAAGCCGATCGTGCCAGCCGCCATTTTCAGCGAGAGCAAAAGCACCAGCAGAGAGTAAAACGCGTAGGCGATTGCGACCAGCTGGATAGACGACCGGGATCCGGCGGATAGTGTCTTGCGGAACTTGCTCCGCAGATGCTCCGGTATGCTGTCCAGCTTGATTTCGTTGGGCTGGACGATCAGATGGAATGCTGTCCGCGCTGTGAAGTACAGCACGGCTAGCGGCACAGCTGTCAGCCAGGAGAGAGCGAGCCCGAAGTACATTATCCCTCGGGCAAAGGTAACGCCATCCTGCATACCGATAATCTGACCGCCTTGGAAGCGGAAGATCAGATCGGCAAGCATGATGATCAGAAAGCCGGTGGTAATTCCGGCGTAAGTCAGCAGTGTTGCTCGGGCGCCGGGTAGGCGGTCGCAGCCTTGAAGCAGCCAGCGAAAGATCATTATTTCCCAGGCGATCGCTACGAGTGTAACGACTAGGATCATGCCGATGCTTGCCGACTGGATGCTCATGCCGATCAGAAAGCCCCAAGCCGAGATCGAGGCGCAAAGCGCCAGCAGTCCCAGCAGGGTCTGGGCAAGGTCGGCTACGAATTCGTCGAAGCCGTTGTAGTTATGGTCGCCGAGCCAGTCGGCGGTGTCATTCCAGAAGATTTCCATGCGGTCAGTGACCGGGTGGAGGATCTCCTGCTTGAGGAAGTCGATGGCGCTATCGAGCGCGCGCGCCAGGTTCCTTGCGTAGTTCATCAGATTCTTCCTCCTCTTGTTCGGCGCTGGGCGATCCTCGCCGCGCGTTCTTCCCGTTTTCTTCTGATTTCGGCTATGCGATCCTCTTTAGGAGTCTCGCGGGCCAGCCGTTGCTGTCGTAGCCGCGCAAATTCGGCAGCGAATACTGCCAGGGGCTTCTCGTCCGACGGGACGAAAAGTCCGAGCCTTTTTAAGTCCTTCAAAAAGGAGTCGCTCGAACGGGCCCAGAGCCCCAGCCGGTAGATTATCTTCCGGCGATCGTCCGGGTCATGAAACTGGCTCAAGATCCTGGCGATGTGAAGCTTGGAGCTGCGGTCGAGTTGGCCTAGTCCTTGGCGGACACTGGCAAGCTCGGTGATTTTCCCGTCTTTCTCCAGACGGTGCATCGCATCGGTGAAGACAGACACGAAAAGCGCGTCTTCGTCAGTGTGGCTCAGATTGAAGCGGTGGACCTCTATGCCTTTCGACATCGTTTCCGCCGCCTCGCCGAACTTTCCGGCTTTGAGGGCGTCGAGAGCTTTCTGCATCGAGCCGTCTTTGCCGAATTTAACGCGGGCGCCGAGTAGCCAGCCGGCTACCGCAAGAATGATCGCCCAGCGGGCCTCATCCCCAATGCCTTTGAATAAGGACTTGGTCCAGCCAAAGGCTGTGTCCAGGAGCCCCTTCTCCATCTCCTTGAGGGTTTGTGGGATTTCCACGTCGTTCTCCTTCACCACTTATAGCGCAGGGTGAGGCGCCTGGTTTCGTTAGCCGAGAGATGACGCACTATCAAAGTGACGCTGTCTTCCGGTGAGATGTTGACGCCGAGCAGGATGTTGCCTTGCGAGTTTGTTTCGAAAAGGCAAACTTTTCCTGTGGCAAAAACCGCCTGCGTTCGCAGGTCGCGGTATTGAGTGTTCGACGACGTCGAAGAGATTTCAACCCGGCTGCTTGCCGGTTTCATCTCTGAATCCAGCGTTGTGATATCGAGTACCGCCTCGTAGTCGGGGCAGGGCATGCTGCCGCTCTCTGGAGTGATTCGAAGTCTGGTTTGGACCGGCTCATTGCTATGCCGGTCGGGTGGGAGTGCTGCCAGCTGCGAACTGCGCCCACTGCAGAGGGCTACAGCATGAGTGAACTCTGCCGGAATGCCCGACAAGTTAATCACAGCTTCAGCAACCCCATCTTCGTTGGTCTCCAAAGACAGATCTTCTCCTCCGAGGAGGAGCTGTCGCTTCGGGGCGTCCTCTGTGCCTGCGAAAACTCGAATGGCGGCTCCGGCTTTCGCCAGGCCGTTTTCGGTAACTTCAACATAAACGAAAGTTTGCCCCCTTTCTTGTCGCAGGGAAAACCTCGGGATCTGAATCCCTTTTTGGTCGGGTGGTTTTGTGCCAGCACCACGACCATCTCGTCTCACTTGGCGTTGTGCCACGGTATAATCCTCCTTGTTGGTGTCAAAGTGACTTCACCGTGGCTCAATGGCCTTGGTTGCACCGTATTTGCTAGAAACTCCTGATATCCACCGAGGCGGATGCCAGTTCGCGGCTTGGGGCCGCGATTATAGACAAGCATTCGCCCGTCTACAAAGCTTCTGCAAAGAGGAAGCACCACCCAAATAATTATTTTTCGGTGCTGATTTCTCCCTACAAAAGCAGAAGATTTTTATTTATTTTTACATTTTACATTAGCATATTTGTTGATTTTTGTCAAGCTTTAGTATAAGCTATATAATAATGGAACCTTGATCATGGTTATGTGTATAAAACAAACCAAATCAAGGCAAAACGCCGGGGTGGCGGAACTGGCAGACGCGCCAGCCTTAGGAGCTGGTGGGAGAAATCCCGTGCAGGTTCAATTCCTGTCCCCGGCAGTTATTTTTCAGATTTATTCTGAGTTTCGAGCTTTGACATATAGGTCAAAAATTATTAAAATAAGTTAGCTATTTAAATATTTTCTAAATATTTATCCTGAGCGTAGTCGAAGGGTTACAAAAAAATTGTGAAAAAATTCTCAAAAAATATCATCATAGTTCTCGTCGTATTCCTGTTTATCGCAGGTCTTTTGAGCTTATCAAGCTCTACTCCTGGCAATCCGGAAGAAATCTCTTTGTCCCAGTTGGTAACCAAGGTCAATGAAGGTCAGATAGAAAAGATCGAAGTCCAGGAAAATAATTTGAAGATTACCAGCACAGAAGGGGTCGAATTCAAATCCCGCAAAGAGCCGGAAGCCGCATTATCCGAATCACTTGCTAACCTCGGCGTAGACGAAACGCAATTGAAGGACGTCGAGATCGTCACTAAACAGCCTTCTGGAACCTCGATTTTTGTTGGTTCGGTATTACCGTTTTTACTGCCACTGCTTTTTATCGGAGGATTCATTTATTTTTTGATGCGCCAGGTATCAGGTTCGAACAATCGAGCGATGATGTTTGGCCAGTCTCAAGCCAAACAAGTTGGCCCGGGCGGTATGAAAAAGAAGGTAACCTTTGCCGACGTAGCGGGACTGAAAGAAGCTAAAGAAGAGCTCAAAGAAATAGTCGACTTCTTGCGCTATCCACAGAAGTTTCTGGCATTGGGAGCCCGTATCCCGAAAGGGGTATTGCTACTGGGAGCCCCTGGTTGTGGTAAGACTTTGCTAGCTCGAGCGGTAGCTGGGGAAGCCAATGTTCCATTTTTCTTTATGTCTGGATCTGAGTTCGTTGAAATGTTTGTAGGTGTCGGCGCTTCCCGAGTGCGAGATCTTTTCACCAAGGCCAAAAAAGGTGCGCCGAGCATCGTCTTCATCGACGAAATTGACGCAGTTGGTCGTCAGCGTGGTGCTGGTTTGGGCGGTGGGCACGATGAGCGTGAACAAACCCTGAACCAAATTTTGGTTGAGATGGATGGTTTTGATAACGACACGAACGTTATCGTCATGGCTGCCACCAACCGACCCGACGTTTTGGATCCTGCCTTACTGCGGCCGGGTCGTTTTGATCGCCGAGTCATGATTGATGCACCAGATATTGCTGACCGTGAAGCGATTTTGAAAATTCACTCGAAGAACAAGCCTTTTGCCAAAGACGTAAATTTGCGGACAATCGCCGAACGCACTCCAGGCTTTACCGGAGCGGATTTAGAAAACCTGGTAAACGAAGCGGCAATCTTGGTCGCTCGTCGTGACAAAAAGTCCGTCACTCAAGATGAACTTATCGAATCAATTGAAAAAGTCTTGCTCGGTCCCGAGCGAAAAGGGCGAGTGTTTTCTTTGAAAGAGAAGAAGATTACTGCTTATCACGAGGCCGGTCATGCCCTGGTCGCCGCGATGTTGCCGGATGCGGATCCTGTGCATAAAATTTCTATCATTTCTCGAGGTCGGGCAGGCGGCTATACTTTGAAGGTTCCGGCCGAAGACAAGCATCTTCACTCTCGTTCGGAATTTTTGGCTGATATCGCTGTCTCAATGGGCGGCATGGTTGCCGAAAAGCAAATTTTCAACGAAGCTACGACAGGTGCCTCCAATGATATAAAAGTAGCTACCGACTTGGCTCGCCGCATGGTCACGGTTTACGGAATGAGCGATAAGCTGGGTCCTATGACTTTTGGCGATCGCCATGAAATGGTTTTCTTGGGCAAGGAGTTGCATGAGCAGAAGAACTATTCCGACAAGGTGGCCAGCAAGATTGATGAAGAAGTGAAAGGGATTATCGATCAGTCATACAAGACAGCTGTTGATATAGTAAAAAAATATAGCGACAAACTCAAACAAATCGCCGAGCGCTTGATCGAGAAAGAAACGATTGAGAGGGAAGAGTTTGATCAAATAGTAGCTGATATAGTACCGGCCGAGAAGAAAAAGGAATTTGTAAAACCCGAGACCAAGAAAACAGGTACCAGCGGCTCTTCAGATATGGCTCCGGTCACCGCCTAGGGCTTGCGTATTTTGTTGATAGTCGGTAAAGTACTTTAAGACCGATCGTAATATGGGCACTTAGCTCCCGCCTACGGCGGACAGGCAGCAGAGAGCGTCTCTTTGACCCCGTCTCGCTATGCGGACGGGGCAGGCTCCGAGAAGGTGTTAAAATTGGGTTCGTGGCTAATTAAGGTAAGTACCCGCACTTTATAGCATATATTTTTTGGGTGGTTAGCTCAGTGGTAGAGCGTCTCTTTGACGTAGAGAAGGTCATAGGTTCAATCCCTATACCACCCATGTTAGAATAGTTTGAAAAAGGTGCTGTTGTCACAGGTTCAAATCCTGTCAAACCTAGTTGGTTTACATAGGTTCTCAGCCACAACAAAATAATTTTGTGCTGATCCGCCTTTGGCGGAAATCCCTATAGTGCCCACCACGTTTAGCGTGTTTTCAGGAACGCTCAGCGTTCAACCAAAGAATTAACAAACGACACTTTGTATCTGGGGAGTTTTGAAGAAAGTTTCCAGGTACAAGGATGTTGTCGAAAACCATGAAAGACTTTTCGACTCTAGAGAAAAAATTGGGCGTCAGTTTCAATAATCAAGATTTACTAAAGACTTCGCTCACCCATCGCTCATATCTCAACGAGCATCGCAATCATCCGCTGCCCCACAACGAGCGGCTGGAATTTTTGGGCGATGCGGTTTTGGAGCTGGCTGTTACCGGTTTTCTCTACAAAAATTTTCCTAATCCGGAAGGTGAGCTTACAAACCTGCGTTCGGCTCTCGTCAATTATAAAATGTTGTCAACGATTGCCAAAAATTTGGATTTGGAAAGCTATCTGTTACTTTCACGCGGTGAGGCCAAAGACCAGGGGCGCGCACGACAAGTTATTTTAGCTAACGCTATCGAAGCGGTTATTGGAGCCATGTATCTCGACCAAGGGTATGAAAAAACTCACGTTTTTATTGACAAGCACATTCTCTCGCAGCTTCCGGAAATTATCCGGACCAAATCCTACATTGATCCGAAGAGTCGCTTGCAGGAATTGATACAGGAAGCCTCCGGTATTACACCGCACTACGATGTTTTATCGGAAGAAGGACCAGACCATAACAAGAAGTTTCAAATGGGAGTCTATGTTGGCGAAAAATTAGTCGGAAAAGGAGAAGGCCCTTCCAAACAAGAAGCAGAAATCGCGGCAGCGGAAGAGGCGATCAAAACTGAAGATTGGAAAAAAGCTGTTTGATTTGCTTATGCAGCGATTTTTTGATATAATATAAGAGATAAGAAACCCAGCGCGGACTGATTCCGCGCTTTTGTACTAAAAAAAAGAAGTTTCACGCATAAGAAACATAATCCAAAATAAACACTAGATGTATCTCAAGCGCTTGGAAATTCAAGGCTTCAAATCTTTCGCCAGAAAAACGGTTCTGGAATTCGACAAGGGGATGATTTCCGTCGTCGGTCCCAATGGTAGCGGTAAGTCGAACTTTGCCGATTCTTTGCGGTGGGTTATGGGGGAACAAAGCATGAAAGCGATTCGCAGCAAAAAAAGCGAAGACGTGATCTTTGCCGGATCAGACAAAAAATCCAAACAAGGAATGGCCGAAGTTTCTATTACCTTCGACAATTCCGACCGAAAAATGCCTTTGGATTTTTCTGAGGTTAATATTACTCGCCGACTATATCGCGACGGTGAGTCAGAGTATCTGATTAACAAACGCCAAGTCCGGTTAATGGATATCGTGGAGGTGCTCTCAAAATCAGGTTATGGAGGATATTCATATCACATTATTTCCCAAGGGACTATCGATCAGTTGATTCTATCCGGGCCGACAGGAATCAAAAATGTGATAGAAGAAGCTTCCGGAGTCAAGCCTTATTATACAAAACGAGAAAAATCTATTCGCAAACTAGACAAAACAGAGAGCAATCTACAGCGTGTTGCTGATTTGGTTTCTGAAATTGAGCCGAGACTACGGTCACTGCGACGACAGACCAAAAAGGCAGAGCAGCGGGAAGAATTGCAAGGACAGTTGCGCGGTCTGCAGGAGAGTTTTTTCTCAGCCCGGTTACATGAAATAGGTAAAAATTTAAAAGAAAAAGACGCCCAACTTGCTTTTTTTGACAAACAAATTTTAGAGTTAGAAACAGAAGCCGGCAAGCTAATACAGCAGCTCAAACAGCGCGAGAACGATTCAGTCAAAAAAGGAAATGATTATCAGAGTTTGCAGCACGAGATTAGGAAAGTCGAGCGAGAAAAGAACAATGTCCAGGAAGAGCTAGCTATGGTCCGGGGTCAGATGAAGGCCGGCAGCGCGGGTCAGCCGGCAAGTGCTCACGAGATGCGAGTGCGAGAGTCAGACCTGAAAAGCAAGCTTTTGGAAGTTAGTTCGGCCGTGAAGGCTTTGACTGACAAGCATAAGCTAAGTCAAAAGAATTTTGACACGCACAAGAAAATTTCTTCTAAATTGCAGGATGATGCAGAAAAGCTCAAGAAAAAATTACAGACAGCAAGTAGCCCTATTGATTTCGCTTCTCTGAAGTCAGAGGTTGATAAGATTTACTCTGGTTATCAATCACTACTTTACCAGATGAAATCCATGCAATCTGAAGATGATTTCCGACTACTGCGTCAAGATGCGGAGAATTTGGAAATTATCCTGGTCAAGGTGAGGTCAAAGATTTCACACTATGGGAACATTGAATTTTCTCAGGATGCTCTACGTCAGATTCACAGTCAAATTCAACAAATTTTTGAAAGAAGAGAAGAGGTTTTAAGACAGCAGTCAAAAATCGAATCCGAAATCGGAAGTTTGGAAGCACAAATCGAATTTTTCAGTCAGCAAGAAAGCGACCTCAAACGCCAGGTAGAATCTTTGCAGGAAGCTATCAAATCTTCCGGACAAGAAGGGTCAGGTTCTGACGAATTGACCTTGCGTGAGAAAAAGCTAAATACTGATTTACAAAAATTCATAGATACAATAGGCGAGCTTGAACGAAAGCTAGAAAAATATTTAGAAGATGAGCGCATTGAAAAGGCTCAACTTTTGGACATGGAGAGAGAGTTGCGGAAAAAACAGGATATTATTTCTAAGACCAAGGATCAAAAAGGTTTGGTTCAGATTGATCGGGCTCGTCACGAGGCCGGGGTTGAAGCAGTTTTGGCAGAAATTCGAAAAAATCTTGGCAATGGGTATGTCGAAAAACTCAAATCCCAACCGCAAGAGTCTGCCGATCCTGGCTTGGAGTCAAAAATCATGAAGCTCCGAGCGCAGCTCGAATCAATCGGTACGGTCGATGATTTGACGATGCAAGAATACCGAGAAACTGACGAACGATATCAGTATCTGACGAAACAAGCAGAGGACCTGAAAAGCGCTTCTCGTGATTTGAAGAAAGTTATCTCCGAATTGGACACTGTGATCAAAAAACAATTTCAAAACGGTTTCAACACTATCAATGACCTATTCTCTGATTATTTCCGTATTCTATTTTCTGGTGGTCGAGCACGAATGACTTTGCTAAAAGAGGTTAAAGTTTCGGGAGAAAATGAAGCAGCCGAAGAAACAGAAGATAGCTCAGGAGACTTGTCTCAGAAAGAGGAGTTATCCGGAGTGGATATCAAAGTGACTCCTCCAGGTAAAAAGTTGGCATCTATTTCAGCTTTATCTGGCGGAGAGAGAGCTTTGACTGCCATCGCGCTACTTATGGCAATGTTGACCGCCTTCCCTTCACCTTTTGTCGTTTTGGATGAAGTTGATGCAGCACTAGACGAAGCAAACTCTGTCCGTTTAGGAAAAATTCTAGGAAAACTTTCGCACCAAACCCAGTTCATTACTATTACCCACAACCGTGAGACCATGAGGCAGTCGGGAGCTCTCTACGGAGTTACTATGGGCGACGATGGGATTTCAAAAGTCCTGTCGATTAAACTTGATAAAGCAGTAGAGTTGGCAGAATAACGCCGGACATACAATCTAGTGATTAAGCAGTTTACAAGGGTTATTTGTTAGTTTGTTAGGACGCTATTTTTTAAAAATTATCTGGGCTTGACCTATCCTGCAATTTTGCTATAATTCTGCCACGCTCAGAATCGTAAAATTTATTGCCTGAGGATATTGAAGGCAAACATTTATTAATCTTATTTAATGTTAATTATTCGTTTACAAAGAGTTGGTCGCAAAAATCACCCGGAATTTCGATTGGTTTTAGCGGAAAAGCATCGCGCCGCCTCAAAAAAGGCACAAGAAGTACTGGGGCAATATAACCCGAGAACCAAGGAGCTTCAGATCAAGAACCAAGAATCTTTGAAGACCTGGCTAGATCGCAATGTTGAACTTTCTCCTACCGCAAGGAATCTTTTGATCACAAAGAAGATTTTGACCGGTACCAAGGTCCAGGCATGGAAGCCAAAGAAGAAAGAGCAGGAAGAAAAGCCTGCCGAGGCTCCAAAAGCAGAAGCAAAAGCTGAGGAAACCCCGAAGCAAGCGTAGTCAAAAGAAGAAGCAGCTGCTGAACCAACCAAATAGTTCTAGAATTTTGACCCGTTCCACACAAAGGAACGGGTTTTTGTTTAATTGACAACTATTGTTAAATCCAGTATGCTGTTGATGGTTCTTATTAAGCTGAAAATCTGCAGACGACTTACAGTGAGTTTGCAGAAATTCGGGTCGATTCGGCTTTACAAGTAACGAAATATATTGAGCAGATATGAATAAAGATCAGGAATTTGTTGATTTCGTCGTAAAGGCCCTGGTTGATAACCCAGACGACGTGAAAACAGAACGTCACGTTGACGAGATGGGGGTATTGATTACCCTGCACCTCAATCCTCAGGACATGGGGAAGGTTATCGGCCGCGATGGTCAGACTGCCAAAGCTTTACGAACGCTCTTGCGTGTCGTTGGAGCCAAAGAGCGAGCTCGCGTCAATCTAAAGATTGTCGAGCCGGAAGGTTCCCAGGGTGGAAAGCGCCCGAAAGCTGACGGTAGCGAAATGGACGACTTCAAGTTATAATCGACTATCACACCCAGCCCTTTCTGCATGTTGGTTAATCATGGTTGTTAGTAAAAAGATAACTCTTACTACTATCTTGATTGGCCGGTTTACAGAAGGGGCTGGGTTTTTGCCATCTTAGTGCAATGAAATTTGATATCCTTACAATTTTTCCGGAGGCCTTTGACTCTTATTTTAATACGAGTATTTTGGCTCGCGCTCGCAGTAAGGGTTTTATAGGAATTGCCGCTCACAACCTACGCAAATGGGCGCGGGACAAACATCAAACAGTGGATGATCGGCCGTATGGTGGTGGGGTAGGGATGGTCATGAAAGCAGATGTAGTTCAATCGGCGTTAAAGGGGTTGAAGGCAATGAAAGGTCAAAAGAGTGAAAAGATAATTTTACTGACACCCCAGGGTAAAAAGTTTGATCACGGACTAGCGAAAAAATTATCAAAAAATAAACGTTTAGTTTTTATCTCGGGTCGCTACGAAGGGTTTGATGAACGAATTCGGAGCATGGTCGACATGGAGATATCGCTGGGAGACTTTGTGCTCACCGGAGGAGAGTTGCCTGCTATGACTATCATTGACGCAGTATCCCGTTTCGTTCCAGGGGTGTTGGGTAAAGATAAGTCTCTAGAATGGGAAAGTTTTTCCGATATCACAGTCAACACACCGGAGTTGAAGGGGGTGAAGTCCCGGAAATCAAAGCTTTTAGAATATCCCCAGTACACAAGGCCAGAAAGTTTGAAAGTCGGGACGAAACTGATGAGAGTGCCGAAAACATTGCTAGGAGGTAACCACCGTGAAGTTTTTGATTGGCGGTTGAAACAGGCGGAAGCCCGCACGGCAAAAAGGCGCCCTGATCTAATTGGGTAATTATGGATTTACCAGATAATACATTTTTACAATTTCTCATTATCTACGGCTATTGGTTCGCCGTCCCGATCATGATCATAGAAGGACCTATAGCGACAATCGTGATGTCGTTTTTTGCCTCTTTTGGATATTTTAACCCCTTTGTAGTACTGACGTTTAGCTTTTTTGCAGATATGATTTCGGATACCGTCTTCTATGCGATTGGCCGCATCAACGGCGATGGTTTTGTTCGCAGGTTCGGAAAATATTTTAAGTTATCCGAAAGAACTTTTTTATACCTGCAGGATTTTTTCGGTAAACACGGAGGAAAATCTATCTTTTTGGCAAAAATATTGTTTGGGATTGTGCCCCCGGTTTTTATCACAGCCGGTTACTCGCGAATGAATCTCAAAAAATTCTATTTTTTTTCTTCTTTGGGAGGAATCCTTTGGTCGTCTTCGATGGTTGCCCTAGGTTATTTTTTTGGATTCCAATTTGCAGGAGAATTCGGCAATATTGGAGAGCTTTTCACCAACGCCGGCCTGGTCATGGTAGGGCTACTTGCCTTGTTTATCGTATACCGATTTTATTTGCACAAGATTGTCGCATCAAAATTTAAACTTTTACTAAAACCGGTAGGCAAGAACAACAATAATGAAAATCTTCAAGCTCAAGCCGCAACAAAAGAAAATAAGACTAGATAAGTTTCTAGCCGAAAGCCTCCCTCATCTAACCAGAGGCGAGATTCAGCGTGTAATAAAAAATGGATTTGGGACGGTTAACGGAGAAATAGAATTGAAAAAATCCAAAATTCTTTCGGATAATGATCTGGTAGAAGTACGATACCAGCAAGAGTTGCCGAAGAGATTCGAAACCAAACTCAAGGTAGTTTTTGAAAATCAGGATTTGCTAGTCGTGGATAAACCCGCGGGACTCAGCACACACCCAACACCAGGGAATAACCAAAAGACCTTGGTTGGTGCGCTTCTGTCGTCTTATCCTGAGTTATCCGAGATCGGGGAAGACAGATTTCGTCCGGGAATTGTTCACAGGCTCGACGCGGAGACGTCTGGATTGTTGGTCGTGGCAAAAACCCAGAAAGCTTTTGGTTATCTAAAAAAACTTTTTCAAGATAGGGAAATAGAGAAAGAATACATTGCCCTTGTACATGGGCAAACGCCTCAGCATGGAGAGTTTGATAAACCGATTGGTCGCAAAACCGGCTCCAGGAAAATGACAGCGGGGATCGGTCGGCCGGCTCGGACGGAATTTCTGCGCGAGGGAGTATTCTCAATCGCCCCAAGAGGCTCAAAAGTAGGGGTTGACAAATTCTCCCTTTTGAGGATAATATTACACACAGGTCGAACCCACCAGATAAGGGTTCATTTTTCAGAAGGAAACTATCCAGTCGCAGGAGACAGGCTCTACGGCGGGAAGTATAAAAAAGCTGATGAGAAATTGTTCCCCCGACAGTTCCTTCATGCGACAAAATTGAAGTTCCGTTTGCCAACGGGTGAGACAAAGACCTTTGAGAGTCCTCTCCCAAATGATTTATCAACAATATTGAAGAATTTAATCGATATAAAAGAATGAAAATTGTCACAGCAAAACAAGCGTACCTCAAGACCTCTATTCCTGATTTTTCTGTCGGGGACACTGTAAAGGTTCACCAGAAAATTAAAGAAGGGGACAAGGAAAGAATTCAAATTTTTGAAGGTTTGGTTATCGCGCGAAAAGGCGGCTCCGGTATTAGCGCGACATTCATGGTTCGCAAGATCGCTTCCGGTGTGGGAGTAGAAAGAATCTACCCGCTTCACTCACCGAATATTGCAAAGATCGAAGTTTCCAAAAAAGGCATTGTAAAACAGGCCAAGATCTACTACGTCAGGAAGAAAGCTGATAGTCAGCCAAGGTTCCGCAAAAAGAAGAGGTAAAAAATAATGAAAACCGTCCCGCTGAGCGGGACGGTTTTTTTGTTCGATAAAAAAACCACACTGCGAAAATTTAGTGTGGGAAGTTATTCAGAGGCTGCGGCTGACCGAGCTGCTCTGTGTCATCGGAGAGAAAACGGTATTTGGCTTCTAGAAAATGAGTCGGCGTTCCGCCATCAGGTATCGGACCAGTGCCTTCTCGCAGGGCGTCTAGAAGAGAAGAGTTGAAGACATAGCCGGCCTTCATACCCTCGCGATGTCTGATCCGTTCGCCGCTCCTGGATAAGGTTTTGTTTCCTTTTATGAAAACGTAACCTACCGTCCCCGGCAGTGCCTCGAAAGCAGAAAAACGGTTTTGCATCATTCCTCCTGTGATACTAGATGATACTAAAATGCGTAATTAAGTCAAATAAAAAAACTGCTTTTAAGCGGTGTTCTGCAGTCGCTATCCCCATTTTCGTCCCTTCTCCGATTTCGGAGAAGGTTAGGATGAGGTTACAAATATTGTTTGATAGTTAATACTACTCCCTCTAGGTTTTCATCAATATCGTTATTCCAGAATCTGATAACTTTATTCCCGGATTGCTCCAATTTTCTCTGTCTTAACAAATCTTTCTTTATATGAGGTTTCTGATTATGTTGCCCTCCGTCTAGCTCAATAATCAATCTTGCTTGAGGTGAATAGAAATCAACAACATATTCTCCAATTTTAAACTGTCTTCTAAATTTATAGTTTTTCAGTTGTCTGCTTCGGAGAATGTTCCACAACTTTCTTTCCCAGGGAGTAGAGGTCTTTCTTAGTTTTCTAGTGATATGCATGAGTGCGCTTTATACCTCACCCCTGCCCTCTCCCAGATGGGAGAGGGAGCAAAAATTTTACTGAATCAAGTTCAGGATGACAAATTAAATCAGCTTCAATACATTCCACCAGTTTTCTATATAGTCTGGACGTTTGTTTTGATACTTGAGGTAGTAGGCGTGTTCCCAGACGTCGAGTCCTATGATCGGTACGTGGCCGCCCATCAAGGGAGAATCTTGGTTGGCTGTCGAATAAACTTCGAGCTTACCCGAATTGCGAACGAGCCAAGCCCAACCGGAACCAAAGCGGGTCGCCGCTGCATCTGAAAAAAGTTTTTTGAATTCATCCATTGAGCCGAAGGTTTCTGTAATTTCTTGAACCAGTTTCTCATCTATTTCTTTTTCCGGTGCCATGATGTTCCAGAACAGGGAGTGGTTAGCGTGCCCACCGCCATTGTTACGAATAGCGGTTTTAGTTTTTTCATCCAGATCCAAGGAGTTGAGCTTGCCGAGCAGCTCTTCTACCGACATCTGTGCAAGCTCTGGATGATTTTCTAGCGCTGCGTTGAGTTTGGTTACGTACCCTTGATGGTGTTTGGTGTGATGAATCTCCATCGTTTGTGCGTCGATATGAGGCTCGAGCGCATCATACCCATAAGGCAGTTTTGGTAATTCATGCATAAAATCATTTGAACAATCTAACAATTTAACAGTCCTGATGCCTAATTGTTAGGTTGTTTGTATGTTTAACTGATAAATTGGACGTTACTCTGGGACAATTTGATTGCCGTCTTTGCCGTAAACTTTGATCGCAGCAACCGGGCAGGATTTGGCAGCGAGCATGATCGTCTCGTCGTCAGCTCCTTTGGGATTTTTGACGATGGCCTTGTTCTCACCATCGAGTTCAAAGACATCAGGAGCGACCGCGACGCAGGATGCCGCACCGATGCAGGCATTCCTGTCGACCTCAATTTTGCTGATTTTTGATTCGTTATTTTCTTCTGTCATAGAGGATAGAATTAATTTATACTAATAGACCTAATTTCATTCTAACTTCTTCAGAAATTCTGTCCACCGTCCATGGCGGATCAAAGGTAAAATCAATTTTGATCTTGTTCTCAGAAAATTCCGGCAATTTTTCTTTGATCTGTTTTTCAAAAGTAGCGGCGAGAGGGCAAAGCGGCGTGGTTAGGGTCATGGTGATATTGATTTCACCACCTGATACCTCTGCCTTGTAGATGAGCCCCAAATCAACCAAGCCGATGCCGATATCCGGATCGTCAATTTCGTTTATTTTTGCCAGTAGTTCTTTTTCAGTCACTTTTTAGTTTTTTAGTGATTGTTTCAAAGTGTCATAGGGCAGCAGTACACATTTCATTCGAGCATGCCCAACCTCGACTCCAAGGAGGGCAGCGGCTTCCTCTGGCTTCATTTTTTTCAGTTCCGAGAGGTTTTTGCCTTTTATAAACTCGGTAAAGTACGAAGCCGAAGCGATCGATAGAGCACAGCCGCGACCGGTGAATTTCACTTCAGTAACTTTGCCGGATTTATCAGTCTTGATCCATAGTTGCATTTCGTCACCGCAGAGTTCGTTGACTTGTTCCGCGGAAATATTTGCTTTTTGAAGTTTACCAAAATTTTGAGGGTTTCGATAGTGTTCGAGGATTTCTTGTCTATAGAGTGAATGCTCGTTGCTCATACTTTATCTAGAAAATATTTTTACCGCGCGGGCAAGTGCGAAGACGAATCTGTCTATCTCGGCCTTGGTATTGTAAAACGACAAACTTGCGCGCACTGACGCTGTCACCTCGGCCTTTTTGTGAATCAGCTGCGCGCAATGGTGGCCTGCTCGAACAGCAATATTTTCTTCGTCCAGTAATGTCGCCAAGTCATGAGCGGGGACATCTGTCAGGACAAAGCTAAACACCGGTAAGCGGTTTTGACTGTCCCAGGGGCCAAGCAGTTTCAATCCCGGAATTTTTTTGAGTTTCGCTAGAACATAGGAAGTCAAATTTTTTTCCGTTACTCCGATAGCTTTACTACCGATAGCAGAAATATAATCAATCGCGCTTCCTAGTCCGATAGCCTGGGCAATAGGAGCAGTCCCAGCTTCGAATTTTCTCGGCGGGTTTGCGTAGGTAGAAGCAAGTTTTTCTACATCCTCTATCATGTGACCGCCGAATTTGGCCGGCTCTATTTTTTCAAGCCATTCTGTTTTACCATAGATAATACCGACGCCTGACGGACCGAGCAGTTTGTGTCCGGAAGCAACCAGGAAATCGCAGTTTAGTTTATGCACGTCAATTGGTAGATGTGGCGCGCTTTGGGCCGCGTCAACGACCGTAATCGCACCTAGCTTTCTGGCCGCGGTCAGAAATTTTGACAGGTCAGTGATTGCTCCGGTGACATTCGAGGCGTGAGTTATCGCAAGCAGTCGTGTGCGGCTGCTGAGTTGTTTTTTGAACGATAAAAAATTCAATCGATAGTCGCTGTCTAGCTCAATGAATTTTAACTTCAATTTTTTTCGTTTTGCTAGCTCTTGCCAGGGGACGAGGTTGGAATGATGCTCTGCCTCCGAGAGAATAATTTCGTCGTCTTTTTTGAAAATCTTCTCGAGGCTGCGGACGATGTTGTTAATCGATTCGGTAGTCCCGGAGGTAAACACTATTTCATCAGGCGAGCCGGCACCAAAAAATTTTGAAATTTTAGCGCGAGCCGATTCATATTCTGCAGTAGCCTTGTCTGCAAGTCGGTAGGGAGCCCGGTGCACATTGGTTGGATAGTTTTCATAATACTCCTGGATTTTTTTTACAACCTGATCGGGTTTGAGGCTGCCGGCGGCGTTGTCAAAATAAACCAGGGGTTTGCCGCTGGTTTTTTTTAGTAAAGGGAAGTCTTTTCTGTAGATCGAAATATTCATGGTTGTGTTACAAAATTGGAATCGAGAAAGAGTTTTTTTGCAATAAGTTTGGCTTCTGCCCTTGGAAATTCATTGACCATAGATTGGAGGAAACCTTTGATTATTATATCTTTTGCTTGGACTAGACTCAACCCCCGGCTCATAAGGTAAAAAATTTGCTCCTCGTCGATCTTGCTCACAGTTGCGCCGTGCCCGGCCTTCACTTCATTCTCGAGCACATCGAGGCGCGGGATAGCTATGGCTTTTGCTTGTTTGGATATCAGAATCGAGTGTTCTTTGAGATCAGCATCGGCGTTCTTGGCACCTTTTTCTATCCGTACTAGGCCTTCGAAATTCGCTGAAGCATCTCCGTCGAGCACACCTTTTATAATAGTACGGGAAAAGGTGTTCGGTGCCTGGTGGACAACTTCAGTCAGCAAATCCAGAGAACCGGTTTTACCGTAGAAGACTCCGAGGATTTTCAAAGACGCTCCCGGTTGATCCATGATCGCGGTGATTTTCACTTCTCGAGATTTGTCGCCCAGCCAAAAAAATGGAAAAATCTTCTCCTCGTCCTTTTTTACTTTTACAATTATTTCTTCCATATCTAGTTGGTCATCCTGGCGAAAGCCAGGATCTAAACTTACTTCTTAAATAAGATCTTTTGATAAATCTTTCCAGGCCGGGTTGAATTTATCGATCATTTCTATTTTCCATTGTCTTTTCCAGTTCTTTAGCTGTTTCTTTCTGGCTATTGCGCTTCTGATATCGTCTGTGACCTCATAATAGACTAACTGTTTTGTCTTGTATTTTGAGCTAAAACCCGAGACAGCATTGCTTTTATGTTCCCAGATCCTTTTAGTAATCTGACTAGAAACCCCAATATATAGCGTTCCGTATTTCTTGTTAGTCAATATATACACTGCATTTGTTTAGATCCTGAATCAAGTTCAGGATGACATTAAGATTATGGGAGAGAGGGTGTAGATTGTTTATCCTAAACTCCCTACGACTTCCATCTGAATGAGTCGGTTGAGTTCTACTGCGTACTCGAGCGGTAGTTCTTTCACCACCGGCTCGATGAAGCCTTGGACGATGAGGTTTACCGCCTGTTCCTCAGATAGTCCACGGGACATGAGATAAAAGACCTGGTCCTCGGAGATTCGGCCGATTTTGGCTTCGTGGCCTATAGTGACATCGTCTTCAAAAATCTTGATATAAGGAATAGTATTGCTTTGAGAAATATTATCAGGCATAAGAGCGTCGCATTGCACGTGAGAACGTGAGCCATGAGCTCCTTTGGCAATTTGTAGCAAGCCTCGGTAGGTGGAAATTCCGCCGCCGAAGGAAATTGATTTGGAAACAATATTGGAAGTAGTATACGGGGCGCCGTGAATAACCTTGGCTCCCGTATCCTTGTGTTGACCTGGACCGGCAAGAG
>Ga0066639_10000289_pt1 | contig 42375 bp, 50 predicted proteins | sample CryGeyCG2114_010_2_FD_59504 | JGI IMG/M metagenome (GOLD analysis project Ga0066639, IMG submission 59504) | Groundwater microbial communities from aquifer - Crystal Geyser CG10_big_fil_rev_8/21/14_0.10 | ecosystem: Environmental > Aquatic > Deep subsurface > Groundwater | place: USA: Utah...
GGGGGTACACCTGTTCCCATCCCGAACACAGCAGTTAAGCCCACCAGCGCCGATGGTAGTACCTTTTAAAAGGTGCAAGAGTAGGTCGACGCCAAGACACTGCCTTTCAAAAAACGCTCATACCAATAGGTGGTGAGCGTTTTTTTGTGTATCTCTTATTGTGCAAATATCTGTTCCAGTTCTGTTTCCAGGGCGGTATTCCCACTTGCGTCCACTGTCTTCTTGAGTTCGCCGAGCATGGATTCAATCATAGAAATAACAGTACCGACTTCTTTGCAGGTATTAGTGTCTTTTGTGCAGCGGTCCTGAATATCTACAAGGAGAGTATTGGCACTCTGGAATTGTGTAATAATAGCCGGGTCTATATAGATCTGCTCACGGAAGAGTACCTGGATGGAATCGTAGGTGTTTTGAAGTAGCTTCCATGTGCGGTCCAGAATGTGGTTTATATCCGGCTTCTTCTCCGGCTGTGCTTCGTGCTGTCGGATTTTCCCCATCTCTGTGGCAATCATCTTTGTGATGGTCGCAGAGGCTTCTAGGTGGTCTTTGGTGACTTCCTGTGCCTGCAAGTAGGCAATTTGTCCATTGATCCAGTTGAGAGCATCCCGGACAAATTGTGTTTCTGGTTCTGTGAGACTGCTCTTTTCCTGCACAAACGAAAGCTTCTTCTGCATATCGGTCAAAATAGTCATAAGTGCTTCCTTGTCCCTTTTACCAACAAATTTTTCCTCCAGCTTTTTACGGATCACTTGTTCCTGTATAGGCTCAATCACTGTAGGAACAACAACAGCCTCTTTCTTTTCCACAACGTGTGACACCTGGTTTCTGTCACAGAGTGTGCGGTCTTCTGTCCAATTGCCATCCTGTGTGTAGCACCCAAGTGTAACTTTTTCTTTTTCCTGCATCACTGTCTGGGATGCACTGTTTACCGTTTCAGCCGGTTCCGTTTTTTGCATCTGTTCCAGTACTGCACCAGTACTTTCCTGTATGCGAGGTTGTACGGCCTGTTGGGGCAGCTGTGGTTCTACGGCCTGTTTTGGAAGTTCAGGGACTACAGGCTGTATGGTTGTGGCTGCACTGGATTGAATGCCCAAAGCCTGCTCTTTCTTCACTTGTTCCAAACGCCTCTGCTCCTCCTGAAGGCGCATCATGTCTTCAAACTTTTTCTGGTCTTCAGACATCTGCTCTGCGGCTTTCTGGCGCATCAGCTCCTCCTGCTTGAGTTGCTCCTGTATTACAGCTGCATTATGCATTGCGTCTAGGTTGGTATTCTGTGAAACAGGAACAACCATGACGGGGGGGCTGCTTTCACTTTTAGCGGATGCAGTGCTGCTCTGTACCTTTACCGGAGCAGAGGAGGGCAGCGCAATGCTTTCCTGCGAAGAACGTACGGTACTCTGAGAGGAGGTACTGCGACTTACATCTTCCTGCACTTTCTTTTCCTCCGATGGTGCTACAGACGAAGGTAGCTGCTTCTCCCTGTCTACAGAACTTTCAGAAGAACTTGATCCAGCTCTCTCCTTCTCATCGCTGACGATGGGTGGTTGTTCTTTTTGATTCTCTCGCATCTGCTCGGAAGAGGAAGAACTGTAGTAATAGTAGTATGTTTGAGTAGTTGCACGTTCCTTTTCATCCTGTGGAGTATAGACATTTACTGGTTTTTCGAAGGCACTTCTGTCTCCAAAATTTGTTAGGGAAACGACTGTTTGAGTAGACCCAAAACTCAGGAGTCCTGCTGTAGCATAAGCACCTACAACACTTGTACAGACACCTAACATTGCCAGAACGGCATAGGACTTAAACCAATGTACTTTCATAGAAAAGGATGTGTATGTTGCTTATATTATAACAGAATTGTAACTAAATTACTAGATCCCCTTTTATGTATAAGAGAGGCGCGAAGAGGACTCACATTACAAGCTTCTTTGTGGTATAATCGTCTGATACATGGCCAAAAACCAACACACACTCTCCGGGAATACATCCAGTAGCTCAGTACACAAAAGACAGAACACACTGAAGTGGTTTCTCCCCTTCCTGGCATCCTTTCTACCTATAGTACTTATCAGTGTCTATTCGTACCGTATTGCATCCGGATCTGTAAAAGAATTGCTACGTACGGAACACGTGTCTGCGACAGGAAACCTTTCGCAACTTATTGCAGAAGACCTGAAGGAGGGTATGAACCTTGTGGGTGCTATTTCTTCTGTTCCCGGGACGGTAGACGCCATGAGGCGTAGAGATTCTCTGGCGATGCGTTCCCGCCTGAAAGCCGTTACAGTGGCGTATCCGGAGGTGGATCGTGCCTATGTTACATATCCTGATGGACTCCTGTGGGAAGAGCATCCGCAGGCGTCTGTATCGCTGAAGGGACTGGATCTCTCACGATCAGATTGGTATGCGCATGTTTCGAAGAATTGGAAGCCCTACATTTCAGGCATTTACAGACGTAGTACGAGGGATAAGCCGGCTATTACTATTGCATCTCCTATTACCGATACCGACGGCTCTGTCATCGGAATTCTCGTATTTGAGTACCCCACCACACAAATAGTGCAGTGGCTCCGTAACATCAGTCTCTCTCATGAAGGGTACCTCATGGTGGTGGATCAAAACGGGACGCTGGTGGCACATCCGGACAGCAAGCCCAGTGATCCCCTCTACAAGAGTTTTGGAGACGTGGAACCCGTACAACAGGCTTTGCACGGCCAGTTCACGATGGGTGAATACACAGATCCGCTCTACCAAATAAAGATGGTGGCAACCTTTCAACCTATTGCTGTAGGTAAAAGCTTGTGGGTGGTTATAGCACAGCAACCCGTAGATGCCGCCTATGCAGAACTGCGTCATGTTACCTTCAACATTGGTCTTGTTGGCAGTGTGATGACCATCCTTACACTCATCATGGTTATTGTGGTTGCGCGTATAGATGCAAAGAACATCAGTCTCAATACACAACTGCAGGAGAAGAACATTCAACTCAAGGAACTGGCTTCCATTGTGAGCCACTCCAGTGACGCCATTGTGGGCTTAACACTGGAGGGCATTGTCACAAACTGGAATAAGAGTGCAGAAGCCATGTATGGCTATAGTGAAAAGGAAATGGTCGGTCAATCTGCCGCCATACTTGAGCCTGCGGAGCATCAGGGTCAACTCAGGGGGTGCCTGAAGAAGATCAAGTCAGGAGAGCATATAGATGAATTTGAAACGACCCGGGTGAAAAAAGACGGAACGACGTTCCCTATTTCATGTGCGCTTTCCTATGTGGATGACGGGGATCAAACCGCGGTAGCGGCTTCTTCTATAGATAGAAACATCACACAGCAAAAGGAAATAGAGCAAATGAAGAGCGATTTTATTTCCTTTGTTTCGCATCAACTCAAAGCACCTGTTACCGCTATGCGCTGGATGATTGAAAGCATTCTGGACGGTGACTACGGTGATGTGTCACCGGAGCTCACCGATGCCATGCATGAAATGCAATCGGTGAATGCCAGCAATTATCACCTCATTATCGATATCCTGAACGTATCGCGCATTGATCGTGGTGTGATAGAGGTGGGGTTGATCCCTACCCCCTTGCAGGAAATAGCGAATCTTGCCGCCCGTGACTATTTTGTAGCCGCAGAGAAGGCAGGGCTTGTACTTTCTGTAGATACGCCATCAGAGGAAATTTTGGTGCTCTCAGACAAAGAAAAAATGGCAGAGGCGGTTTCCAATGCCATCAGCAATGCGCTGAAGCATACAAAGCAGGGGGGCATTACACTGCACCTCAAAAAGGAAGCGGGATACGGTGTGATCGAAGTGGAAGATACAGGGGAGGGTATGCCTCCTGAAATTGTGCAGAAGCTCTTCACACGCGATAAAATTTTGGGCGGAAATACCAATGCAGAAAAGAGTTCGGGGTTAGGGCTCTACATTGCTAGGAAGTTTACAGAGTTGCAGGGAGGCGAAATATCCGTGCGTTCCACTCTCGGGAAGGGTAGCACCTTCATTTACCGGCTACCTCTGGCCAGTGGGGACAAGCTTGCTAATAATTCATAAATGTGCTATTATTCCTTCTGAAACACATATCCCATACTCCTATGAAACGTATTCTCTCACTTCTTGGTGTGGTTACCGCTGTTCTTTTTGCTTCGGTGGTCGGAGCATTTTATGACGAAATTTCTATGCTCAAAGAGGAACTTGAGCAATGGCAGGAAAACAATTCGGCGGACTTTACAGATGTTGTGGCCCGTTTGGATGATTTTTCCACTCCCGTCTTTCGTGATGTAAACGAGAATCAGTGGTTTAATCCCTATGTTGCCTCTCTTGCAGAGTGGGAGATTGTATCGGGCTACAAGGATGCCAGCGGAAACATGACCGGTGAATTTAAGCCGGGCAATTCTGTCACTGTTGCAGAGGTACTCAAAATGGCTATGAAGTCTGCGCAGATAGATGAAACGAAGTGTGACGGAACGGCACTCAATCCCTACGCACAGCATCATTGGGTACTTGCCTATGTAACGTGTGCTGAACAGATGGGTATACGCTTGCTTCGGCCAACAGTGCTGACACAACTGGATCGTCCTGCCCGTCGTGCAGAAGTACTCTCTGTTATTCATGATGCCTTTGGTACGCAGGTCCTGCCGCTGTACTCCAACTACTCCGATACCGCAGGCCACCCACTGGAAGCAGACATTGCCTTTGCAACCATTAACGGCATAGTGAGCGGAGATACGGATGCCATGGGGAACCCGACCGGAACATTCCGTCCGGATGATCCCATTAACCGTGCGGAAGCAGCAAAAATTATCTACGAGAGCCTCAAGAGCCAGATGTTGGCGGAGAATATCGCTGCGCTCTAGGGATAAGGCTAAGGTTAAGGTTACATATTTTAACTGTAGATTTTCAGTGCTTATTCCTTTTCTTGGAGCCAAAATACTCAAATCCAAATCTCTTAAGATCTAAGAAATTTCTTAGCCTTAACCTTAGCCTTAACCTTAGCCTTAGCCTTACAATATCCCCATGCAAGAACGTCTTCAAAAAATCCTTTCGGCCCGTGGCATCTGTTCCCGGCGCAAAGCCGAAGAGTACATTCTTCAGGGTCTTGTAACTGTGAATGGTCAGAAGGCAGAACTCGGCCAAAAAGCAGATCCGGAGGTCGATGACATTCAGGTAGATGGCAAGGTAGTAGAGGCACGCAAAGATCTTCTGTACTACGTGCTGAATAAGCCTGCAGGTGTGGTTACGACCAATGCCAATAGAGAAGATCAGATAACCGTGCGGGATATACTTCCTCCCAAGCTACAAGGAAAAATAGTTCCCGTTGGTCGTCTGGATAAAGAGACGACCGGCTTGATCCTCCTGACCAATGATGGAGTCCTTGCATATCGCCTTACGCATCCTAAGTTCGATCACCAGAAGGAATACGAGGTGACCGTGCAAAAAAAGATTTTCGATGGAGCCCTAGTTAAACTGCAAAACGGCATGACCATCGCCGGAGAAAAAACAAAGCCTGCGGGCATTAAGCGTATCAATACTACTACGTTTCGGATTACCCTTACCGAGGGGCGTAACCGGCAAATTCGTCGCATGTGCCAGAAAGTAGGAAGCCCGGTTGTAACACTTAAGCGCGTACGTATTGAAACCCTTACGGATGATCGCTTACATGAAGGACAATTGCGTGAGCTTACAAAAAAAGAGCGCTCAGATCTCCTCTACAGAGTGGGCCTAGAAACTAGAAATTAGGTATAAAAACTGTAGTTTCTATCCTTTGCTCTTTAGATTTGTTCTTCCAAAAAATTGTCTATGCGACAGAAGCACTCAATAAAAAAGATCCTAATTTCTAGTTTCTAGTTTCTCATTCGGAGTCATCTCAAGAGATCCGAAGTTTTGTACCCAAATGCGATCTGCAATTTGTGTACCGCTGCCTTTTCCTTCGGCGATGCCCACGCCCAATTCGGTAAAGTGCGGAGAGAGAATATTGTCTCTGTGTGTAGGAGATGCCATCCATTCGTTCATTACCCAATTGACACTGCGTTGCCCTTTAGCCAGATTTTCCCCAAGTGCTGCTTTAAATCCGGCACAATTGCAGTATTCCATATCTACTATCGCATATCCCGTATGCTTAATTCTATCCACATGACTCAGTCCCTCCGGCGTCGTGTGCGCAAAGTATGCTCGTGCGAGCATGTCTTCTGCATGGAGCTGTGCGGATGTCTGTAAGTCGTTGTTCATTGTGAGTGCCGGTAGTCCCTGCAGTGCGCGTTCATGGTTTACCGCATCCAGAATGGCCTGGCGCAGTGCATGATAGGCGTCTGCTTCTGGTCGTAGGCCTGCACGCTCCAGTCGCTCTGTGCGTCTTTCGGCTACCTTTGCAGCAAGCCCGATCTTTTCAGGACGATTGCCTCTTGCTGTGGAGTGTTGTACAGGTTGCATCGGAGCGGAATAAAGCTCTGCCAAGCGTGCCTGTTTGCGCTCCAGTCTGCGTTGGAGTAGGCTATCTGCACCCTTCTTGGTGCTTCCGGCAGCTGCCGTAGCAAACGGAACTGCCAGGTGAGAGAGCAAGAGGAGACAGACAACAATCTGTGCGTGGAGGTGCCTTTGGATGCCAGATGCTTCTTTCTGCATATGCAGGAGTATCTTCCAGAGAAGCCGACGTTCGTACAACCGTATTCTTACAAAAATATCTGGCTCGCATTCCCTACGGCTCTTCCCTAGTATTCTTCCGTATGAAAATCATTCCTCACGGTGCGGCTCGACCCCACTTCGCTCCTCGCTTTGCTCAGAGCTACGAGGGGTCTCCTCTGTCATATTACTTTTCTTAAATTAAGCTATGAAAATTATTCCCCATGGTGCAGCCCGAGAAGTAACAGGTTCCTGCCATGAAATTCAGTTAAAAAGCGGCAAGCGCGTTCTTCTTGACTGCGGACTGTTCCAGGGGCACAGAAAAGACGCAGCGGAGAAAAATGCCGAGTTCTCCTTTGACCCTAAGCAAATAGATGCCATGGTCCTTTCCCATGCACATGCGGATCATGTGGGGAGAGTGCCTCTTCTCTACAAAAAGGGTTACAGGGGCAAGATTCACTGCACTTATGCTACCAAGGATCTTGCAGATATTATGTTGCAAGACAGCGGCTATATTCAGGAGAAAGACGAAGAATTCTTCTGCAAACATCTTGCCGATGCCATGATCCCCTGTGACGGACCTCTCTACACGCAGCAGGATGCTATAGATTGTATGGAGATTTTCCGGGGTCAAAATTACGGGGAGTGGTTTACAGTATGTGATGGCGTAAGAGCGCAATTTCTGGATGCGGGTCATATTGTAGGTGCTGCCATGGTCCTGTTAGAAATAGAGGAAGATGGAGTCACCCGTCGTCTGGGCTTTTCCGGCGATCTTGGCCGCAATATGTTGCCTATTATCCGGGACCCTGCCGACATGCCCCCGGTAGAAACGCTGATCTGCGAGAGTACGTACGGCAACCGTAAGCATGAAGACATTCAAACCGCAAAACACGCCCTGCGGCAGGTCATATTGGATACGGCCAAACGCGGAGGGAAGGTTCTTATTCCGGCCTTTTCCCTGGAACGTACTCAGGAGATTGTGTATGACTTACACCTCCTGTGGGATGCTAAAGAAATTCCTCCTATTCCCATTATTATAGACTCTCCACTCGCAACCAGAGTGACCGATGTCTTTATGAAGCACCCTGAGTGTTACGATAAAAAAATGTTCGAAGAATTCCTCGCGAGAGCACACAACCCCTTCCAGTTTTCTCTGGTGCGCTACACAGAGAGCGCAGAGGAGAGTAAGGCTCTCAACGGCACGCCGGGTCCTCTCATCATTATGGCAGGTTCGGGTATGTGTGAAGCCGGACGTATTCGTCATCATCTGAGAAACGGTATAGAAGACGCCCGCAATACTGTGGTAGCTGTGGGCTTTATGGCTGAAAACACGCTGGGGAGACGCCTGGTGGATCCTGAGATCACTGACATAAAGATCTTTGGTGAGAAGCTCAGAAAGAAGGCTCAGACCGTCTACATAAACGCCTACTCGGGACATGCAGACTGCAATGACTTGGATGCCTTTGTAGAAAAGGTGGAGGGACTACAAAAAGTGATCCTGGTGCATGGGGAAGAAGAACAGATGACTACCTTTGCTGCCCGTCTTTCATTGGCTCTTAAAGGAGTGGAAGTGCTTATGCCGGAGAGGGAGGAGGAAATTGTACTTTAGTTATTGGTTATTAGTGAGAATTGTACTAATAAGCAATAACAAACAACTCATACCGAAAAGCTAGAGCTCCAACTCATTCGCTACTTCTTTCATGGCTTCCAGAGTGATTCCTATAAACTCATCCAATGGAATATTGAGCAGTTCTTCGCACTTTTTAATCTGCTCGCGGCTCACCTGTGCAGCAAAGGTTTTATCCTTCAGCTTTTTTGTGACGCTCTTTACCTCAACATCCGCAATCTTTTTACTGGGGCGTACGAGGGTTACAGCGATGATGAAGCCTGTGAGCTCGTCTACGCAGTACAAGCACTTGCGGAGCATGGAATCCAGCGGATACTCCTGCCCGTAGCGCTCTGCGTAGTGTGCGCGAATATCACCAATGAGCTCCTGAGGAGCATCCACCTTGGCGAGCATGGCTTTTAGTTCTTCGCCGCAGTGCCTCTCAAAGTCCTTATCCAGGCTGTCCCAGTCCAAATCATGCAGCATACCTGCTACCCGCCACGTTTCCTCATTCCCGCCAAAACGCCTGGCCAGTGCACCCATGGCGGCTCCCGTTGCAATTAAATGAGCTTTGGTATTTTCGGCATGTTCCTCCAGGAGTCCATGTGCTGCAGGGAGCAAGTGACCGTAATCGGCATGTTCAAGAAGAAGAGTATCTGACATAGGAACAAAGGAAGAAGAGGCCGATAGTGTAGCAGATTCGCTGCCCAGATGTTCCGGTTTCATGAGTGGAAAGAGCACAACATCGCGCAGGTTCATTTGCTGCGTGAACAGCGCTACAATCCTATCTATGCCCATTCCCCAGCCGCTGCATGGCGGGCAGCCATACTCCAGTGCCTTAATGTACTCATCATCTTTTCGGTGGGCATCGCTGTCCCCTTTTGCGTTTGCTTTCGCCTGATCCTCAAACCGCTGTGCCTGATCTACCGGGTCCACCAGTTCCGAGTAGGCATTCACCACTTCCCATCCCCCTACCACCAACTGGAAGCGATCCGTTACATCGGGGTTCTCATCATTGCGCCTGGCGAGAGGGGAGAGATCTATGGGGTGCTGAATAATGAATGTTGGTTGCGTGAGCTTGGGGCGGCTGACCTTCTTGTAGAGCTGATCCATAAGATTTCCACGTCCCAGTGCATCCACCGGAATATCGAGTTGAATCTTCTTTTTGGCAATTGCTTTGCGCAGGTCCTCTGCAGTCTTCTCGCTTTCCACATCTATACCACAATCATCCAGAATCTTCTGACGAATGCTCAGGCGTGGCCAGGGCGGTGAAAAGTCTACTTCTGTGAGATTGCCCTCACGATCGGGAATTTGGATTGTTGTAGAGCCCGTGAGTTCCTTGAGGAGCGTACTGAGCAACTCCTCCGTAAAATTCATGTTCTGCTCGTAGTCCCAGTAGGCGGCATAGTGTTCTGCCATCGTGAAATCCTGCAGGTGGCTGGGGTCCAGGCCTTCGTTGCGGAACACCCGAGCTACTTCAAAGACCCGGTCAAAGCCTCCTACCAAACATTCTTTCAGAAAGATTTCCGGAGCAATACGTAAGAACACATCCATATCGTAGGCTTCGTGGTGAGTTTTAAATGGTGTGGCCAGTGCTCCCGATGCGGCATTTACCAGTACCGGAGTTTCCATCTCCAAAAAATTCTGGCTCCAGTAGAATTCACGTAGTTTGCGAAGAAACAAGCTCCGGAATTCAAAGCGCTCAAAGGTTGCACGATTACTGCGCAAGTCCAGGTACCGCTGCCGCCAGGCGGTCTCCTGATCGGCAATACCGTGCCACTTCTCCGGCGGTTGCCGCAGTGCCTTAGAGAGCATAATCCATTCCTTCACCAGGATGGTCGGTTCGCCCTTCTGTGTTGTAAAACGTGTACCTGAAATACCGATGATGTCACCGAGGTCTATAAACTCCTGCACCTTTTTCAGATCTTCTGCGGAGGTCTCATCTGCCTTCCAGGCGATCTGTAGCCTGCCGGTATGGTCCTGCAGGGTTGCAAAGATCATTTTGCCCATTTCTCGCATGAGCATCACACGTCCGGCAATCTGTATCTTTTCCCCATCCTTCACTTCCGCACTCTCCGCAAGCGTATGGCTGCGGTCAAACTTGGCAGCATAGGGGATAGCCCCGCCTGCCCGTAGAGCCTCTGCTTTTTTGATTCGAAATTCGTCCATGACATACAGAGAATACCCATCTTCGGTACCTGGTGGAAGCACGAGTATATGTAAATCATTCTTGCTGACTATCTCTTCCTTCATTACGATGATCTTCTCCTATGAAAACAGGCGTGTTCATCGGCCGCTTTCAACCGTTCCACGCAGGGCACAAAAAGTGCATAGAAAAAATCCTCGAGCGTTGCGACCGCTGCATTGTGATGATGCGTGAAACAGAGAAGTCAGATAAAAATCCGTTCGACCTCCAGAAGAGAAGAGGGATGATTCGTTTGGCATTTCCAAACGAAGAGCAGGTTATTATCACAGACTTTAACGATCCCGGTGCAGAACTCGCGGTCTACATAGGTCGTGATGTGGGCTACGAACTCATTCAGCTCGATGAGCATACAGAATCTATCTCAGCTACAGACTTGCGTAAAAAGCTCTACGGAGAAGCAGGCAAGATCTATGACGAGTCCGCACCCCTGAAGGTCAAGTAAAAAGATTGTTCTATCACTCTATAGAACGTCCGGATACAGTACCCAAAACTACAATTTGAACATTCATTCTTGTATATTGTTCCTTATTCGGAATACTTGTAGATTGTATCTTTGTAACTTCTGTTCGCAATAACATGTTTACTGTATTCTTACATTCTTCAAATGAGTACATTCCCCATTCTGTGGCTTACCGGAAATACCGGTGCAGGGAAAACCACTCTCGCCGAAGGTATGCGTGTGTACTTTAATGAGAAGGAAGCCAGCGGATCTTCTGCTGACCGGCGTGTGGTAGTTTTGGATGGTGATGAAATGCGGGAAACCATTTCCCGCAATGAAGGTCTCTCTGCAGAGGATCGTCGCAAGCACAATCTGCGTGTAGCCCGGCTGGCAAAGCTCCTCTGCGACCAGGGATTCTTTGTGATTGTTGCGGTTATTGCCCCCTTTGCAGAGGTCCGCAGCGAAATAGATGCCATCTGTGCACCGCTATGGGTCTACGTAAAACGCAGCGGGCTGGGAGCGGCAGATAAACCCTATGAAGATCCGGATCACCCGGCACTTACTATAGATAATGACAGGCTTTCTATACAAGAAGGGCAGGAGGTACTGCAGCAATTCATCACAATCAAGTTGCAGGTTCAACCTGCGAGTGTGGGGTAGATTCAGGTCGTCTCCCTTTTTTCCTTTTTTCTTCCAAAGGTTTTGTCATTTTCTTGAAAGTGTCTTTTCCCATAAACCTCAAACACAGATGCATAGATGTTTTTTCATGCTCTGCTCCTCCTGCTTTCTGTATGGTTACATCAAACTCTCCTATGCCTGCCCCTCTTTTCAAATTTGTTATCTGTATATCCGTAAGTACCACATTGGCTTCCAGAATATCTCCAGCCTTCACTGGCAGTCCGAAATCCACATTTGTAATTTTATAGGCGAGTGCGTTGGAACCCGGGTACCGTTGAGCGAGCAAGATACCTGCAGATTGTTGTGCAAATTCAATTTGTCTTACATCGGGAAATATGTCACAACCTTCAGGAGCACCTATAACAGTTTCTTGTTCCACCTTAAGTGTGGTTGGCCATGACCTGCTCTGGGTTGCCAAATTCGCTCCATACGTCTTTTCTGAATCTTCAGATGGTTGTGTATGCAGGGTCATCAGGATTTTTGTTGGTTCCTGTGAACCGTCCAATGATTCTTTTTTAACCCCCACATGTACTTCTGCCTGTGCACTACCGCGACCGTTTCTAATATTTTGATGTGTGAAGGCCACACCTGTCTCTACGGTATGTCCTACCTGAGCCATGGTCTGTAATCTGATTTCCTGTATTGAGAATAAAAACACAATTGCCTCAGGTATTTTCTCACTTTGTAGTATCTCTTTTAGCATTGCCTGCATGGCCAGCTGCAATTGCATTATACCCGGGAAAACACCAAAGTGCTCTTTCACACGCGGCATAGTGTCGCTGACGGTCATATGTCCTTTTGCCGAGCTTCCATCTTCCGATATATCAACAGCACTGGGCATAATCATATTTCCTGTAAGAGGATCTACTATAGTTGCCAAAGTGTTTCCGGTAATTGTTTTTGTACTTTGCACTTCTGTATGGGTTGCTTCTGCTCCAGAAGGTACAGATTGATCGGATGCCGCATGGTCCTCTGCTGGAGAACCAACAGGATTTGTAACTTCAGTATTGTCCATTGCAGTGAATTCAGGTTACATTTTTCTGTCATAGAGTAATCGCACGTTTGACTTTATGCAAATATATTTTTTATTAATGTAAAAAAGCGGCCCTTTCGGACCGCCTTTCTATAAGTGACGCTATTAAGCCGCTCCGCGTTCTGCGACGAAACATTCGTGACAGAGAACGGGCTTGCCACCTTCTTCCACAGGACGTGGACGGAAAGGGACCTGGCATTCTGCGCCGCACTTGGCACAGACGGCATCGTGCATTTCACGCTCGCCCATGCGCTTAGATTTTGCAGCAGCGCGGCACTCCTTACAGCGCTGTGGAGCGCTGAGATTTTTGGAGGCGTAAAACTCCTGTTCGCCTTCGGTGAAGACGAATGTTGCGCCGCAATCGCGGCAGGTGATCTCCTGATCAGCCATAAGAGAAATTGGAAAGGAAAATAAGTAGTGACAGATTCCTTCCCTGGGTTCTCGAGACCGATACTTCCGTTCGAAGGATACTGTTATACAGAAGAGTACGCAGGAATTCTGCAAAAGCAATAGGATTTCTCCACATTTTTAAAGGAAGTGGAAGTCGTGGAGTACGTGTTGGTCCCCCTTCGCCCTCCTCTCGATGTGTATAGATTTCCCTTTTGAGTACAAAGAACCTTCAGGAAATGATTGACTCACAAAATACTGCCCCGTAGAGTGCTGCAGCTTTGTTTTCCAATCCTGTGATTGGAAGCTTATGTTCGAGTCCGCCGTTCACGCTCCTTCCGAGCAACTAAGCGGACCTGATGAACCTCCAAGCCTATATGTCCGGACTTATTGCCAAAAAAATCGGCATGACGCGTGTGTTCCTCGAAAACGGGGAATCCGTGGCTGTGACGTATTTGCAGGTGGAGCCCAATACCGTTGTACGCACCAAATCGAAGGAGAAAGATGGCTACAATGCAGTAGTACTGGGAGTGGGAGCAAAGAAGTGGAAAACAAGAAAAGGAAAGGAACACACACGCTACGCACTCCAGAAAGAGTGGCGTGTAGAGAGTCTGGAAGGACTGGAGCCCGGTAAGGCATTGGCTCTGGAGTCTGTTCCGGAAAAGTCTTTGGTCACTGTTTGTGCAACCAGTAAAGGAAAAGGGTTTCAGGGTGTCGTGAAGAGGTATGGTTTTGCCGGAGGACCCGGAGGTCATGGTTCACACTTTCACCGTCGGCCCGGTTCCGTAGGTATGCGCACATGGCCAGGTCGTGTGTTAAAAGGGAAGCGCATGCCCGGTCATATGGGTGGCGATACCATTACACTGCGCAGTTGCCCAGTGTTAGTGTGTGACAGTGAGAAAGGAATTTTAGGTATAAAAGGTCCTGTACCGGGTCCCAATGGTGGTTTTGTGTATTTGACCGTTGAATCTTCTCCAGAAGCATAAGCATGACTATAGATGTCTACACCGCCACCGGCACAAAAAAAGGCACTGCAGAGCTTCCGGCAGGACTCTTTGAAGTCACAGTGAATGAAGGACTCATGCACCAGGCACTCGTGCGTCAGCAGAGTAACAGGCGCAGTCCCATAGCCCATGCAAAGAGTCGCGGCGAAATTCGCGGTTCCACCCGAAAGTTATTCCAGCAGAAAGGAACGGGCCGTGCACGCCGTGGTTCCGTACGGAGTCCGCTCCTGCGTGGCGGAGGCAAGGCTTTTGGTCCCAGGAGCAATGCCAACTTTACGAAGAATATGCCGCGCAGCATGCGCAGAGCTGCTCTGAGGAGTTGCCTTTCCCTGCAGGCAAAAGAGAAGAGAATTCTTGGTTTGGAAAGCTACCCCAATGAAGGAAAGACCAAAAAGGTAATGGAACTTCTGCAGAAGATGCCTGTGGAGATTGGTCGCAGCATTGTGTTTGTACTGCCGGAATCACATGTTTCTCTGGTGCGTTCCGTCTCCAATATCCCAAATGTCAAAGCGATACAGGTCGCCTATTTAAATCCCGAAGATGTGCTTGCTGCCCATCACCTTATTTTCTTTGTAGATGCGCTCAAGAAAGCAGAGGAAGTATTTGGCTCGAAAAAGAGAGTAGTTGGTCCTAAAACACCTGGAGAAGCTGCTCCTGGCAAGAAAGCAACAGCAGTCAGCGGTCAGGAGTCAGCACATTCCAAGAAAAAAGCTACAAAGAAACCGAAAGATGATCGCTCATTCCAGAGCAATTCAGAGTCTTCAAACGCTTCCAAAAAGCCATCTTCCACATCCAAGAAATAATGGATCTCTCACGCGTCATTCTCGGCCCCGTTGTGACTGAAAAAGCAGAAGGACAGAAACTCTCTGTAAAAACCTACTGGCTACGGGTCTCCCCGCGTGCAAGCAAGGTGGACGTGAAGGCTGCTCTTAAGCGTGTGTACGATGTAGATGCTGCTTCTGTACGTATGTTGCGTGTAGGTGGCAAAGTGCGTGCTATCGGGCGTACACGGACCATGCAGAAGAGGCACCCCTACAAGAGAGCCATTGTGACGCTTACCGCTAAAAGTAAGGCGCTCGATTTAACCTCCTTTGTGTAAACCATGGCTATTAAGATAATTAAACCAACGAGCCCCGCACGACGCCAGATGACGGTTGCCGATTTCTCCGGTCTTACAAAGAAGCGTCCTGAGAAGAGACTTGCAAAAGGCAAAAAGCGCATATCCGGACGTGGGAGCAGTGGCACCATTACCATTCGTCGCCGTGGCGGTGGTCACAAACGTCTGTACCGCAACATCGATTTTCTCCGCAGCGATAAACAGGGTGTGCCCGGCACGGTTGTTGCCCTGGAGTACGATCCAAATCGCTCTGCGCGCATTGCGCTCGTACACTACAATGATGGTGATAAGCGTTACATCCTCTGCCCGGAAGGTCTGCAGGTTGGTGACGAGGTAGTGTGCGCCGAACGCACGAAGGTAAAGTTGGGCAACCGGATGAAGCTCAAGTACGTTCCTTCGGGCTACAAAATTTACAACCTGGAAACCAATATTGGTCGTGGCGGCTCTACCGTGCGTTCTGCCGGTACCGCAGCAACGCTGGTGGGAGGGGACAACGAGTATGGCATTGTAGAAATGCCCAGTGGAGAAGTGCGACGTGTGCATCTGGACTGCTACGCAACTATCGGCACCGTAAGCAACACCGAACACAGCCTTATTTCCATTGGTAAGGCGGGTCGCAAGCGCTGGCTCGGTCGCCGTCCGCAGGTACTGGGTAAATCTATGAATGCAGTGGACCACCCGCATGGTGGTGGGGAAGGGCATTCTCCTATTGGTCTGAAAGCTCCCAAAACACCATGGGGTAAGAAAGCTCTTGGCGTAAAGACCCGTACGAGACACAAACATTCGAATCGTCTTATTATCCGTCCCCGCGTGCGCAAGAAGCGCAAGCGCGGTTAGGTTCTCTTCCTCTATTCCCCTATGTCCCGATCACTCAAAAAAGGCCCCTACATAGATGAACGTCTTCTGGCGAAGGTAATGAAACAAATGGAAGCGAATGAGAAGAAGATCATTAAAACATGGGCACGTGACTGCGATATTCCTCCGGAGTTCGTAGGATTTACCTTTGCTGTTCACAATGGGAAGGAGTTTATTCCCGTATACATTACCGAACAGATGGTTGGTCATAAGTTGGGTGAGTTTTCCTGGACCACGAAGTTCAAGGTTCATGGAGGAAAGATGGCAGAACCTCAGGCAGCTGCTCCACAAACTGCTAGTCCTACTCCCACTGCAAAATGAAAGCCATACTTCGCTCTGTCCGCATCGCTCCTAAAAAGGCAGGTCTCATTGCCAAGATGATTCGTGGGAAGTCCGTACCGGAAGCGCTGACGGTTTTAGAGCAGACCAACAAGAAGGCGGCAAGGCTGTTGGAAGACCTTCTGCGTTCCGCTATGGCCAATGCAAGTCATAACGATAAACAAAAGCCGGAGGACATGATCATTACGTCTCTGGTCGTCAATAAGGCGCAGTCGTTCTTCCGTGGTTACCCTATGGCACGTGGTCGCCAGCGTGTGTACCGCAATTTTCTCAGCCATATTACGTTGCAGTTAGGGTATCTTGAATCTGCTCTCGGGGAGAGGGGCGCAGAGAAGAAACCCAAGCAAAAGGCTTCACAATCTCCACAGAAAACGGTACAAAAGGGTGCGTCAACTGCGTCCAAAGCAACAAAAGCTTCCGAAACGAAGAGCGACACCAAGACGAAGAAGACAAGCACTCAGGCATCTTCCACAAAGAAGAAGCCCTCCTCTACCCTGTCGGACAAAGCCTTGGCGGAGTCTGACACGTCCCAACCTTCCTCCTAAATACTATGGGTCAAAAGGTCAATCCCAACGGCATGCGACTGGGCATTACGCACTCGTGGTCCAGTACCTGGTTTGCGTCCGGCAGCAAGTACCGCACTCTGCTTCTGCAGGATGTGCGAATCAAAAAGTATATTAGAGCACGTCTGAAGGAGGCGGGAATTAGCGGTATAGACATTGAGCGCACGAAGAAGACGTCCATTACGATCCATACATCCAAACCGGGTGTGATCATTGGAAAACAGGGTGCTGCCATAGAGGAGTTGCGTGTGGATCTGGAAAAGGCATTTGGAGGTTCCTTTGAGGTCAATATTCAGGAAATTCGCAATCCCGATGGAGATGCCGAGGTCATTGCCGAAACTATTCAGGGTCAAATACAGCGTCGTATGCCCTATCGCAGGGCAGCCAGAATGGCACTGGAGAAAGCGACCCAGAGCGGAGTAAAAGGTATCAAAATTTTCGTTTCAGGACGTCTGAACGGTGCAGATATTGCACGTAACGAACTCTTTAAGGAGGGGAATATTCCTTTGCAGACTCTGCGTGCCGATGTGCAGTTTGCAAAACGTCACGCCATCACCACGTATGGAACCATAGGTGTGCAGGTGTGGATCTACAAAGGAATGGTCTTCAAAAAAGTTGCACAAGTGCAGTCTGCTTCCCTTACTCTCTAGCCATGCTTGAACCCAAAAAGACTAAGCACCGGAAGTTTCAGCGCAACCGAGGTGCCTTCTACGGGAAGGCACAGCGGGGTGCTACGTTGGCCTTCGGCTCTGTGGGGCTTAAAGTTGTCGTAAGCGGAGAAATTACTGCCCGCCAACTGGAAGCAGCGCGTCGTGCTATGACGCACAGTGTGCAGCGCGGAGGCAAAATATGGATACGTGTTTTCCCCGATATTGCCGTTTCGCGTAAGGCTGCAGAGGTACCCATGGGATCCGGAAAAGGAACCCCCGACCACTGGTCGTGCATTGTGAAAGCGGGAACGATGATTTTTGAAATGGACGGTCTTTCTCAGGATGCTGCACGGGAAGCCCTGCGGCTTGCGAGTCATAAACTTCCTCTAAAGACAAAAGTTATTGCCCGTATTCTGCGCTAAGCATGACAAAGCATACTTCCATGACCGAGCTACGAAAAATGCAGCTACAGGATCTGTGCTCCGACGTGCGTGAGCAGCAGAAGTTAGTGAGCAAACTTCGTTTGGGTGTCAAACTGCAGAAAGAAAAGGACACCGCAAAGTACAAAAATGAAAAGAAGCAGCTTGCCCGTATGCGCACAATTCTCACAGAAAAGCAGTGTGAAGCGTTGCGTAGCGGGGAGGGAGAACGTAGAGTGGCTGCCCCGAAACAAGCCAAAAAGAAAGCATCTGTTTCCTCACAAATTGCATCATGAAAAAGAAGAAAGGTACCATCACCTCCACCAAAATGACAAATACGGTCACTGTGACCGTAGATAGCCTGTCGTTTCATGCCAAGTACAAAAAGCGCTTTAAGGTGAGTAAGAAGTTCCTGGCGGATCCTGCCGGTCATGAAGTACGTAATGGTGATTTGGTCCTCATAGGTGAGTGCCGACCCCTCAGTAAGCGAAAACACTTCCGTGTACTGGAGATTCTCAAGAAGGCTGCAGCTGTGGATGATGTGCTGGAAGAAGCAGATGTGGAGAAGGCGATTCACCGTGCAAAAAAGGAGATACCCGCAGAAGACGCTTCCCCGGAGCAATCATGATTCAAGTAGAGACCATGCTGAATGTGGCGGATAATACAGGCGCTAAAAGTGTGCAGTGTATAAAAGTGCTCGGCGGAAGCCGCAGGCGCTATGCCACAGTAGGCGATGTGATTGTTGTCGCGGTAAAAAATGCAGCGCCACGCGGAACAGTGAAGAAGAAAGCAGTGGAACGTGCGGTGATTGTCCGCACCAAAAAAATGACGACTCGCAAAGATGGCAGTGGCATACGGTTCGATGATAATGCCTGCGTGATTATAGGAGGAGATCTCATGCCAAAGGGCACACGCGTTTTCGGGCCGGTGGCCAGAGAGCTGCGTGCGAAAGGATTTCAGAAAATAATTTCTCTTGCTCCCGACGTACTATGAAAATCACGACCGGCGATACCGTCGTTATTATCACAGGCAAGGACAAAGGAAAGACCGGTACGGTGCTGCGTACGCTTCCCGCAACCAGCAGAGTGGTAGTAGCGGGTATTAATATGCGTACAAAGCATATCAAAGCGACACCGCAGAAGGCAGGTCAGCGTCTGCAGTACGAAGCCAGCATCCATGCAAGTAATGTTATGTTGCTTGATGCCAAAACAAAAAAGCCTACACGCATTGGATTCTCCGTGAGCGAGAAGGGAAAGAAAGAACGTATCGCAAAACGAAGCGGAGAAGTGATTTCCCGCTCTCTAAAGGCTGCACCCGGCAAGGCTGCATCAGATGCAACCAAGACGACTAAGGATACAAAGGCAAAGGAAAAATCCGGTACAACGGATATTCGTAAGGTGGAGAAACCGGATAAGAAACCATTCTGGAAAAAAATAGGTTTTGGTGCCAGTGAGGTGGAAGAAACAGGTACGGAGGAAGAAGCATCTACCAAGAAGGCAGCGAAAGATCATTCTGTTCCTGAACAAGGCAGAGCTCCCGATGTATTTAGTCACCAGCGTGGTCAATAATGGCATACGATACCCTCCATAGTCGGCTTCGCGGTCCTATAGCCAAGTCTCTGAGTACGGAATTGGGCATCAGGAATCCAAACGCTCTTCCGGGTATAGAGAAGGTGGTAGTGAACGTTGGGATCAACAAGAGTCGTATGGATAGCAAAGAGATGCGCGAGTATGTTGCAGATTGTCTGATGAAAATTACCGGCCAGAAGCCAATCATGACAAGGGCACGCAAAGCTATTTCAAATTTTAAGACACGGGAAGGTCTTGTTGTGGGAGCCGTAGTGACACTGCGTGGAAAGAATATGGAACAGTTTCTGGATAGACTCATTAGCTATGTACTGCCACGTATTCGTGATTTCCGCGGTTTGCCCCGCAAACTTGATGGTCATGGCAACTATGCCATAGGTATTCGTGATCACTCTATTTTCCCGGAAGTGCCACCACCCGATGCAAAGCAGATTTTTGGTATGCAGATACAAATTACCACGACAGCCGATACTGACGACCATGCCATGGCTCTGCTCAAGCAAGTAGGCATTCCCTTCCGTCCGGAAAAGAAGGTTGATCCTAAGGAAGAACAGAGACGTCTGGATGTGCAGCGAGCCAAAGAAGCCGCAGAAAAAGCGGCATCACCAGCAGAACCAAACAGTGCGTCGCCAGCCGAAGCTTCTGGTACGGAAGAAAAGAAAGACCAGAGTTCTGTTGAAGAAAACGCCGAAAAGCCTGATACTCCATAGCCCCTACCCCTTTTTTCATGGCTCGACTAGCCCTTAAAAATAAGCAGCGCAAACACTTCCAAGTATACCTTCGTGCGAAGAGTGAGAGCCGAAAGTCGAAGTTCCCTACGCGGGTTTATAATCGTTGCGGGCTGTGCGGAAGAGTGCGGGGTTACATGCGTTTCTTTGGAATCTGCCGCATCTGTTTCCGCGAACTAGCTACAAACGGTGACATTCCAGGCGTAAAAAAATCTTCCTGGTAGTTCTCCACACACATGTACCCACCATCTATTTTTCTCTCATGACCTACGTTACAGACCCCATCGGCGACTTACTCACTCGCATGCGCAATGCGCAGGCAGTCGGCAAGAAGACCTGCAGTGCTCCGCATTCTTACATCAAGAGGCAGCTCTGCGAAATTCTGAAGGCAGGAGGCTGGATTGCCAATGTAGAAGAGACCGGAGAGGCGCCCAAGTTACAAATTCTTGTTACTTTTGCAGAAGATAAGCCGTCACTCACACTTGCGCGCATGTCCACTCCCGGCCGGCGTCTCTACACCGATTACAGAAGTCTCAAGCCTGTTCTGCGCGGTTTTGGTACCGCCATCCTTACCACGAGTAAAGGTCTCATGACCGACAAAGAAGCCCGTGCACAAAAGCTCGGTGGTGAAATACTCTGTACTGTTTCCTAAGTTCTATGTCTCGTATTGGAAAAAAACCAGTGGCTGTTCCTTCCGGTGTAACGGTAGCCGTGAGCGGTAATACCATTACAGTCAAAGGCGCAAAAGGAGAGCTGAGCTATCAGCATCTTCCCATTGTAAGTGTAAAGGTAGAAGGGGACACCGTGACTGTAGAACGCAAGGATGATGCCGATGCTACAAAGGCATGCCACGGTCTTACGCGCCAGCTTATAGCCAATATGGTTCGTGGTGTGAATGAAGGCTACGAAAAGCGTCTGGAAATTATGGGTGTGGGCTACAAGGCACAGGCCAAGGGTAAAGTTCTTTCTTTGAGCCTCGGGTTTTCCCATCCCATTGATTTTCCGGTACCCACTGGTATAGAGATTGCACAGGATGAGCAAAATAAGAATATTCTCGTGGTGAAGGGTATAGATAAGCAGTTGGTAGGTCAGGTAGCATCGGACATTCGTGCGTACAGGCCGCCGGAGCCTTATAAGGGCAAAGGTGTGCGGTATGTGGATGAGTACGTCCGTCGCAAGCCTGGTAAGGCTGCCGCTGCCAAGTCCGAATAATTCTTTTTCTTTCTATGCGTATTCCTAAGAAACTCTATGACCGGCTTGCCCGCAAAAGGCGCATTCGTAGCAGAGTGCGTGGCAGTGCAGCGCGTCCGCGTATGACGGTGTACCGGTCCCTGAGTCAGATTTCCGTACAACTCATAGACGACGCTGCCGGAAGGACAGTGGTGGCTGCTACGACCAAAGAGCTCAAGGCCAAGCCCAATACAGACGGAGCTAAAAAGCTGGGAACAGCCATTGCCAAGAAAGCGAAAGATGCCAATATTGACACAGTCATATTTGACCGCAACGCCTACAGGTACCATGGGCGTATAAAAGAACTTGCGAATGCCGCCCGGAGCGGTGGTCTCCAGTTTTAATTCCTCTTATCCCTCCTTTCCTTCATGGCCAAGACATCCCAGCCAGAACGACGCAAAAACCAGAGATCTTCACGGCGTGAGCCGAAGGAGTACGACGAAACCACTCTCTCTGTGGACCGTGTGACGCGTGTGGTGTCCGGTGGACGCCGTATGCGCTTCCGTGCTGTTGTGGTAGTAGGAAATAAGAAAGGGAAAGTAGGACTGGGTACAGGTAAGGCTAACGATGTGCAGTCTGCTGTACAGAAAGCTACTACGTATGCCAAGCGATCCATGATCCGTATTCCCCTTATCAATGGCACCATTCCTCACGAGGTGAATACCAAGCATAAAGCTGCTCGCATTCGTCTGATACCGGCTGCTGAGGGAACAGGAGTCATTGCAGGTGGTGCGTTGCGTGTTGTACTGGAGCATGCCGGAGTGAAGAACGTGCTGAGTAAGCGCTACGGAAGCAGCAATAAACTGGTGAATGCTCAGTGCATCATGAAGGCATTTGACCAGTTGCATGGTGCACCTGCTCCCGAAGGTGACATAGCAGTGGTTGCGGAAGAAGGCGAACAGTCAGGGAAGAAGAAGGTAGCAAAGGATGTAAAGGTGCAACAGGCCGAGAATGCAAATGCCGATGAGGAAGCCATGGAGGGTGTGGAGATCAAAGAGATTTCCCGGGAGGATGTGGATGAAGAAGGTAATCTCAAGGCTCCACTGGTTTAGTGCACTTCATCTGGCTCATGACTCCCATGAACGTACCGCTGCGGAGGATTTCTTTTTCTTTCCTACCTCCTCGCAGCCTTCTGCGCTAGCATGTCCTCATGCGAAAAGCCCTTGTAGTTCTTGCGCAAAACGGTTACCAGGATATGGAGCTTGAGGGAACAAGAAATGGTCTTACAGAGGCCGGTTTTGAGGTGGTGTTCTGCAGCAAAGAAGTTGGGTCTTGCGTTGGAAAACTCGGTGGGTCTGAGCAGGCATCTGTGGCACTGCGGGATGTTGCCATAGGAGAGTATGATCGTGTGGCATTCATCGGTGGCCCCGGTGCCGCAGATTTTGCGTCCGATCCCGATGCTCTTCATCTGGCACAGTCAGTAGTACGTGCGAACAAACCGATAGGGGCAATTTGCATAGCGCCAACTCTTCTTGCAAAAGCCCATGTACTCGAAGGGAAAAGGGCAACCGTATGGGATAAGGGTGGTGAGCAAATTGCACTGCTGGAGCAGTATGGAGCTGAGTTCACGGGTGAGCCCGTGACTGTAGATGGCAATATTGTGACAGCAAACGGCCCCGACGCTGCGGTGGAATTTGGCAAGACCATGGGGTCGAGATCCTGGTAAATATCAACGCGCACTGGCGAAATAGTATTCATTCGCCAGCGCAGGATGCTTCCCTGCGCGTTGTTAGATACTCATGATGCATGATCAGGGCAGCAGAAGCTCAAAGTTCCCAAAGTTCTGTACCCACATGTCCCGGAAGATGCCTACACCTATTTCCGTAAAGGCGGGTTGTAACAGATTGGTGCGGTGACCCGGAGAGTTCATCCAGTCCCGTACGGTTTCTTCCGGTGTGAGTTGTCCTTTGGCAAGGTTTTCACCCAGAGCAAAGTGTGGCCGGCACTGGCAGACATCCTGTGAGTACTGCACATAGCTTGGCCCGGTGTCCTGCCGGTTATCCGTACTGTTAGGCGCTGTAAGCACCTGTGTGCATCCGCACGCAATGGGATCAACATCGGTGTATCCCGAAGCCTTTATACGATCCACAAAGCTTACACCCTCGGGTGTGTAGTGGCTGAAGTAACCCCGTGTGGACATGTCTTTAGCATGCTTTACGGCAGAGAGTTGCAGTTTTGAATTTTGCTTGAGGGGAGCCAGAGACACTTTTGTCCGTTCGGCATTCACCAGTGCAACCACCTGTGTTGCAATGATGTCCGCATTAGAGACTCCCTCAGCCTTCTTCTGTTCCAGCGACTCAAGAATTTGGTCACGGCTGATGACGGTCGTGTACGAGTGCAGAACATCTCTATCGGGTGTCTGGCCCGCTGCACGGCTGCCATCTGTGTCGCTATACACAACCTTCTGGAGCTGAATGTGCTGCGGAGCTCGCAGCTCGGGGCGTGCAGCGAAGAGTTTGTAGAGGTTCTCGGCTGCTTCCTCGTGTGTTACAGGCAGATCGGAACGTAGGCGGGAGAGATCCTGCAGATCAAAGAAGAGCTTGTAGTGCTGGGCTATACCTGCATAGGGGGCATCCCACCTGCCTTTTGGTACGTCCTTGTAGCCATGTGGTTCGTTCCGTGAGAGGGTATAGACCGTTGCAAGCATTTGAAGGTACTCACCGCGTGTAATGGGTTTATGGGGCCGCAAACGCTGTGTGGTGCCTTCCGGAGACCACATGTGTATTTGTGCGGCATAGAGCACGTATTTTGCGTACGGTTCTCCATTTACTACATCGGGGTACGTTCCGTCATTCAAAAGATCCGGTACCACCCTGTTACTGCGCTTGAGCAAGAGTTGTGCCGCTTCCGCTCGCGTCACATATGTAACCGCCTGTGCTGCCTGCGCAGCCACTTTTTCCCCGTGTACGAGTGCAACTCCGCAGAGCAGACCTGTAAGCAGGAGCACCGATGCGTTTCTTCGGAAAAGAGGCATAGAAATCCTTCTATTTTAGCATAGAAAGCACCTAGAAGCACCTGAAGACAGAGAGGGGAAAGTAGATGTATCCACTTGAAACGAGTGAACGAGCAAACGAGTGAACGGGGAACTTTTACATGTATTTTGCTTGTTCACGCCCTCACCTCCCATTATCATGCGTTCCCGATTCAACACATTCTTATGAATCTCCACACGCTCTCATCGGCGAAGGGTTCTCGCAGGAACCGCAAACGCATTGCCCGCGGCAATAGTGCCGGCGGCGGTACCACAGCAGGCCGTGGAACCAAGGGGCAGGCTGCGCGCGCAGGCAAAGGCCGTCGCTTCGGTTTTGAAGGAGGGCAAACGCCACTTGTACGGCGCCAGCCCAAACTTGGGGGATTTACCAATCCCACCCGCAAAGAGTATGAAGTTGTGAACATTTCTCTTCTGGAAGAAAAGCTTCCGGCTGGCAGTTACGACCAGGTTGCGCTGCGTAAGGCACGTCTTATCCGCAGTAAAAAGCCGATCAAGCTTTTGGCAGATGGTGAGGTACAAAAGAAGTTTGCCCTTACAGTGGACGCAGCCTCCAAGAAGGCAACCGAAGTCGTTTCCAAGGCCGGAGGTACGGTTACCATTGCACATGTTTAAGTATCTGCGACAGCTCTGGCAGTCAGAAGATTTACGTCGTCGCATCTTTATAACTCTCTGGCTTCTCCTCATTTATCGCATAGTCGCGCACATTGCCGTACCCGGTGCGGATCCTTTTGCACTGCGGCAGTTCCTGGAGTCCCGTGGTGGAGCCGGTGCGGTAGGCGTATTTGCAGCACTCACAGGAGGAGCCATAGACAACTTCTCCGTGGTGATGCTCGGTCTTTCGCCCTACATTAACGCTTCTATCATCATCCAGCTCTGTACGGTGATTTTCCCCAAGTTGGAGGCTATAAGCAAAGAAGGTGCACAGGGTCAGCAGCAACTGAACCGCTACACGCGTTACCTCTCTTTCCCACTTTCTTTTGTGCAGAGCTATGGATTTCTGATCCTTCTTGGCCGTGGCGGCATTCAGTTAGTGGATCTCAGTTTCCCCAGCGTACTTTCTTCTATGCTCTTTGTAACCGCAGGTTCCATTTTCCTCATGTGGATAGGTGAGCTCATTACAGAGAAGGGCATTGGGAACGGTATTTCTCTGATCATCTTTACTGGCATTGTTTCCGGCATTCCTGCAGTTGTGAGTTCCATGTTCATAGCAGGTGAAGGAAAGATGGCAGCGTTTTACCTCTTCTGCATTGTGTCACTGGCTATGCTCGTTGCTGTGGTGCTCTTTACCGATGCACACAGACTTATTCCCATCACCTATGCAAACCAGGGGGCGGGGCGCGGTGTACAGGCCAGTATCCCCATTCGTCTCAACCAAGCAGGAATGATTCCTATTATTTTCGCCATCTCTCTCATTACCCTTCCGGCCATTATTGCGCAGTTCCTTTCTACAGCCGAGCGCTTCCGTCCGGTGGTGAACTTTATAAACATCTACGTAAACCCACAGAATCCGAGCATTATCTATATGTTGCTGTATTTCCTGCTTATTATGGGATTCACATTCTTCTACGTCTCTGTAACGTTTAAGCCAGATGACGTGGCCGAAACCATCCAGAAGCGCGGAGGATTTGTACCCGGCGTGCGTCCCGGCAAGCCGACAGCAGAACTACTGGCGAAGGTGAGTAGCCGTATGAATTTCTGGGGTGGTGTCTTTCTTGCTATTGTTGCCATAGTCCCGCTCATCTTTACCCGCTACTCCGCACTAAGCTCACAGGATCTCATTATCTCCGGCTCAGGACTCATCATTATAGTAGGAGTAGTCATGGAACTCATTCGTCAGATTAATGCACAGCTTCTTGCGCATGATTACGAGAAGTTGGTGTAGGGTTGCCTCCCGGATAGTTTTCCGTACATAAGAACCTGCAGGAAGTATTCTGCGTCGGTGTTTTCTTTATGGTATAAATACGATCAGCACACGTTACCTATGTGTGTCTTGCATCATTTATATGGACTTAGTTCTCTTTGGAATACAGGGATCGGGTAAAGGAACACAAGCAAAGCGTATTGCTGCGGCATTTGGCTATGATATTTTCGAAGCTGGAGGCGAGTTACGTGCCATCGCAGCATCAGGATCTTCTCTGGGGGAGATAGTCAAATCGTACATCGATCTGGGTCACCTGGTACCGCATGAGATCATTATGCAGGTGGTAAAAGAGGCTATGGCCAAGCGCTCCATGGATCAAAAAATTATCTTTGATGGCATTCCCCGTGATGCAGAACAGAAGAGAGATTTTGATGCGGTCATGCAGGAGCAGGGGCGGGATTTTACCTGTCTCCAGATTCTACTCGACGAAGAGGAAGCAGTATGTCGCATACTTGCTAGAGCACAGAAGCAGGGTAGAGTCGACGATGCTGATGAATCCATCATTCGCAAACGAATGGCAACGTTCCACGAGAAGACAGAGCCGGTCATTGCCTCCTACAATGACGCAGGAAAGCTTATACAGGTGGATGGAGGAGGAACCGTTGATGAGATCTATGCAAGGGTTACACGTGCGCTAGAATTAGCCTAAAAGACCCTGTATCATCCTGTCCATGAGTGATATACAAGTCCTCACAGAAGCAGAGATTGCGTCTGCCCGCCATGGCGGAAAAATCTTGCGCGCATGCCTTACCATGATTGCAGCGCTTGTGGAGCCCGGCATAACCACCCGGTTTTTAGATGAGAAGGCCGAAGAATTTATTACTTCTCACCAGGGAGCTGTGCCGGCATTTAAGGGCTACCAAAATTATCCGGCGACCATCTGTGCTTCCGTAAACGAAGAGTGCGTGCACGGCATCCCTTCCGAGAGAGTACTTGCTGAAGGCGACATTATTGCACTCGACTGCGGAGTACTATTTGATGGTCTTTATACAGATGCCTGTGTGTCTGTGGGTGTGGGAACCATTCGCCCAAACGCACAGCATTTGCTGGATGTAACACAGCACGCACTGGATGCCGCTCTGGCCATTATTCGCAAACATACGAAGGTGGGAGATATCTCTTCGACCATTCAGACCGTTGTAGAGTCTGCGGGTTTTCATCCTGTACGTTCCCTTACCGGTCACGGACTTGGGCGAACATTGCATCAGTTTCCCGATATTCCGAACCTTGGCACACCGGAGACCGGAGCAGAATTACCGGTGGGTGCGCTCATTGCCATAGAACCTATTGTCTCCGCGGGAAGTGATGAAATAACTGAGGGGGGTGACGGTTGGACACTCTCCATTCGGGATGGTTCCCTTTCTGCCCATGTCGAACACACGGTGCTTGTGCATGCTGAGAACTGTGAGATCATCGCCTAAATATAGATATTTATATAATAAAATTATAATTTGGCAATGGATTTCTGACAAGTGAAGGAAATTTTGCGGAGATAACGCTTGCTGTCGCGGAGTTCGCTCTGTAGGATTTTTCGGCTTTACTTTGCATACGGACTTGTGTCTAAAGACGTTATCGAATTGATCGGCATTGTTGAAGAGACTTTTCCCAATGCCACATTCCGCGTAAAAGTCTTGAGTCCCCAGGCAAAGGATCATGAGCTTCACTGCACTCTTGCAGGTCGGATGCGCGTACATCGTGTGCGTATTCTGCCCGGTGACCGCGTGAAGATCGAAATGACGCCGTATGATCTGGAAAAAGGACGCATAACATACCGCTTCCGTTCAGATCAGGTCCTACCACTCGAAGGAACGACGGTTGAGCCGGAGGTAGGAGAGTCGCCATCTGCAAGTTAATCCGTTTTATTCTCATCTGTACCCATGAAAGTTCGCGCCTCCGCTAAGCCCATCTGTAAAGATTGCCGTCTCATCATCCGTCGCAATGGACAGGGCAAAAAGGTGCGCCGTATTGTCTGCAAGAATCCCCGTCACAAGCAGCGTCAAGGTTAAATTTCTTCCTCTCTTCTCTCTCGTCATGCTCCGTATCGCAGGTGTCCCACTCCCCGGCAATAAGAATATTCGAATCGCACTCACGTACATAAAGGGTATTGGACAGTCACGGTCCGCAAAGCTTCTCGATGAACTGCGCATAGATCCTGCTACAAAGGCAGATGATCTTTCCGAAGAGAATCAGGCACGTTTGCGTGCCAAGGTGGAGGAACTGGAAATAGAAGGAGAGCTGACCCGGCGTGTTTCTATGGATGTGAAACGGTTGCAGGATATTGGAACCTGGAGAGGGTACAGGCACCGCAGAAAACTTCCGGTGCGTGGTCAGACATCGCGTCGCAATGCCCGTACCAAGCGCGGGAAGAAAAAGACCGGACTTTCCGGCCGTGTTACCCTCACCAAGACCTAAACCGTTTCTACATTTATTCTATTATGGCTGAAGAAGCACTCCCAACCAAAGGCCGCAAGAAGAAGATAAAGCGCACACTCCCTGTAGCGCGCGTGTGCATTTATGCCGGCGAAAACAATACCATTGTGACCTTTACAGATTTGGAGGGAAACAAGATTGGCGGCAGCAGTTGCGGGAGAGCCGGTTTTAAAGGGACACGGAAGTCCACGCCGTATGCTTCAAAGGTAGCTGCAGAAACGGCTGCCGAAGCAGTGGCAGGTTACGGAATAGAGTCTGTGCATGTGGAAGTAAAAGGTCTTGGGCCGGGGCGTGAGCAGTCTATTCGAGGCATTCAATCTGCCGGCATCAATCTCGAATCCATTGTCGATACGACGCCGGTACCCCACGGAGGATGCCGCCCGCGTCGGCGTCGTCGTGTGTAAATTTTTCCTCTTTTTCATGAAATATACTGGTCCAAAAACAAAGGTATGTAGGAAGTTCGGAACGAATATCTACGGAAGTGATAAGTACGATAAGATCCTGCAGCGCAAGCCCCAGGCTCCCGGCAAGGGGCCCCGCGACCGTATGGGGCGCAAATCTGAATTTGCCCAGCAGCTGAGTGAAAAACAGAAGATGCGCAGTATGTACGGCCTTTCCGAGAAGCAATTCCGCAATCTCTACGACGAGGCTGCAGCAGTCACAGGTCAGACAGGTGATATGATCAAGGAACTTCTGGAACGCCGACTGGACAACGTCATCTACCGTGCAGGTTTTGCTCTTACACGCTTACAGTCACGTCAGTTTGTGAGTCACGGAATCTTCATGATCAATGGTACCCGTGTCACCATTCCTTCTTACCGTGTGAAGCAGGGTGATACCATTACTGTGCGCGAGCGCAGCAAAACATCACCGGTCTTTGGACCTATTCTTCAGGCACATGAAAAGTACATGCCACCCGCATGGATCACTGTAGATCCGCGTGCGTTTACTGTCACAGTCAATGCGTTGCCTGGTGCCGACTCCGCCGAACAAGCAGTCGATATCCGACAGGTCATTGAATTTTATTCCCGACGTTAGACTTTTATTCGTTCTTCTTTCCTGCCTTTTTCCACCACACCCGTATGCACATCATCCAGGAAGAAATCGGCCTCCCCACCTTCAGTGTTGTACCCGCCACAGAAGGTGATGAGTCGCATGCTGTTTTCACCATTGCACCACTCCCGCCAGGTTACGGTATGACCCTCGGGAACGCGTTGCGTCGCGTACTGCTTTCCAGCCTTCCCGGCGCAGCAGTAAGTTCTGTACGCATTAAAGGTGTACAGCATGAATACATATCCATTAAGGGTGTTATGGAGTCTGTCGTAGACATTTGTCTGAACCTCAAGCAACTCAAGTTGCGTAAGTTCAACAAGGATTCCGAAGTGATTTCTCTTGTGGCCAAGGGGCCCAAGACGTTCAAAGCAAAGGACTTTAAAGTTTCTTCCGACATTGAAATTTTAGATCCGGACCAAGTGGTCTGCACTCTCGAAAAGGGAGGTGAACTTGATCTGCAGGCTACAGTGGAAAAGGGTGTTGGTTATGTGCCGGCAGGTGACCGTAACAAGAAGCAGAACGAACCCTCACTCATTCACATAGATGCCGTTTACAGCCCTGTACAGAAAGTACGCTACGAAGTAGAAGCAGCCCGTGTGGGTCAGCGTACAGATCTGGAGAAGCTTATTATAGATGTAGAGACCAACGGTTCGCTTACAGCCGAAGAAGCCATGCAGTTTGGCGCACAGCTTTTAAAGAGCTACTTCGACTACTTCTCCAGCGAAGATAAAGTGGTGGAGTCTGATTTTATAGCAGACTTTTCCCGTGCGAGTGCACAGGAAGAAGATTCCGACAGTGCTCCCATAAAGGAAAGTTACACACCCATTGAAATTTTGAACTTCTCGCCTCGCACACTCAATGCACTTATCAACGCGGGTGTAGGAAGTATAGAACAGCTCACCAAGTGCACGGAGTCGCAACTCAGCAACTTCCGTGGTTTTGGTGCCAAGGCACTCGATGAAGTGAAAGATACTCTTAAAGAGCGCAATCTTGCCCTTTCCAGCGAAGGCCTCGAAGAGTAGGACCTACCCCAGTACCCCATGAGACACCAGAATTCCCGCCTCCGGCTTAAGCAGAAACCCACTCACGCAAAAATGCTGGAGCGCAATCTCATTACGTCACTTCTGCTGTACGAATCCATTCGTACAACAAGAAAGCGTGCGAAGGTGGTACAACCGGTGATAGATAAGCTCATCCACTATGCAAAGTCGCATCCACCCCATGTAGCTATTCGCTACGCCAACCGTATTCTTACCGATAAGAATGCCAGCCGTAAAATTATGGAAGTGTACTGTGTACGCTACGCAGAACGCTCCTCGGGTCTCTCTCGTATGACACCTGTTGGTTCCAGAAGGGGAGATGGTGCAGAACTTGTGGATCTTACGCTGATTGATGCGGTGATTGGTGCCCATGAAGAAGAAAAAAAAACAACATCCAAGAAAACCAAGTCGTCTGAAACCTCTGCACCAAAGAGTGAGACACAAGCTGCAAAGAAGCCCGCAAAGAAATCCTCTTCCAAGAAAGCCTCATGAGAACATCTACCCTGCCCGTATCGGCTCCTTCCTGGGTTCTGTTTGATGCAGAAGGCCAATCTCTTGGCCGCATGTCGACACGTATTGCTCACTATCTGCGCGGAAAGCAGCGTTCCAGTTTCTCTCCACATCAGCTTTGTGGTGACCATGTTGTTGTCATCAATGCTTCCAAGCTGGCATTTACACAAAAGAAGCTGACACAGAAGACCTACAAGAAACACTCGGGGTACATGGGGCACCTCAAGGTACGCACACTGGAAAATATGATGGAAAAGAGTCCTGAAAAGCTGGTGAACATTACGGTGAAAGGTATGCTGCCTGCGAATCGTCTGCGTCCTGAAATGCTCAAGCGCTTGCATGTGTTCACAGGCGCTGAACATCCCTATGCGGCACAGCAGCCTACTCCTCTCCCTCTTTCTTAAGTCCCTATGTCAGCAGCAAACACAACCCGGCAATACTTCTATAGCGTGGGAAAGCGCAAGAGCGCCATAGCCAGAGTGAAACTGTATGCAGACGGGAAAGGAGGTGTGGAAGTGAATGGCAAGAAGACGGGTGATTACTTTTCCGGTGTGCAGGTGGAAAATGCCGTTGCTCCTCTTGCTTTGGTAGGCAAAAAAAATGAGTTTGATGTGGATGTACAGGTGTTTGGAGGAGGAAAGAGTGCCCAGTCCGATGCCATGCGACACGGAGTGAGCCGAGCATTATTGCTCTTTGATCCGCAGCTTCGTTCCCAATTGAAGCACGAGGGATTCTTGCGTCGTGATGCACGCATAAAAGAGCGCAAGAAGCCGGGTCTTAGGAGGGCAAGAAGAGCACCACAGTTCAGCAAGCGATAGATATCTTATGAGTGGTCAGTTGCCAGTGGTCAGTGATCAGTTTTTTGCGTACTACCCGGTGACTACCAATTGCCTGCACAGGAAAAAATCCCAGTAACCGAGGGGCAAAGTAGAAAACTATACCAGTTCCATCTTCATGTAATACAGACTGGTTCCCTGGTCGGTATCTAAAATGAAGCGTGCATCCAATTCGCTCATTTGTACAATGGTCTGGCACATTCTCAGCAGTACATGTGCCGGCAGAGTAATGCCCTCCTGCAGAAAGGTTGCACACAAACCTGCAGCATCCTTTGCACGAACATAGGTATCGCCATGTTCAATAATGACACGGCGCATTCTCTGATGAATGTCGCAGACGTACTGTTCGATGTATGTCTCCATTTCTTCCACAGGCAGATCATGGACTTCGGGAAGTGTTTCCAGAATATCCAGGTCGTTATGTATGGCGTGAGCGATGCAGGCGTCTATGGACATGGGTGTTTTTGTGAGTATTGGATGTTTGTTTCTCTACAAACGAATCCCACCAGTATAGCACGTATCGAGCCCTTTGTGAAGACCCAAACCCTGCAAAAGTGGCTGAGGTTCTATAGGGGCATAGAACCTCCGAGGGGTGGTTTTTTCTCGTTGCTTCGCTCCTATTTTCCATACTGTAACTGGTGGGCAATCCGGTAAAATCTCTGCTATTCTGCCAAACAAAGAGATATGCCACCTTAGCTTCCACCTTCGTCCACCTACGCACTTTGTGCTTCGGCGGACTACGGCGGACAGGCAGCTGGAAGTTCCAATTTACTACACTTTACATCATCGAATACTTTTGCCACCTTAGCTCAGATGGTAGAGCGACGCACTCGTAACGCGTAGGTCGCGGGTTCGATTCCCGCAGGTGGCTCCAGCCTTCGCGCGGCGAATGCTGTCACGCCGAAGCCGGTAGGCGGAGGCGGACAAAAAGACGATATGTAGAATTGAATAACTAAGCTCATGAATGCCAAAATACTATGTGCTCCATAGGGTCATGAAGAAACCAAAAAATTTCTTGTAACTCTTTTCTCTATCCGAGAAAATTTTGTGATGATCTATTTTGTCTTATTTTTTCTGTCATACTGTATTACTTATTTCCCATTTAGTTGATCAGCTTACCTCAGCTAACTCTATGAACAGTACTACCATGCTCCACTGGTCCTGGCTCAATGTACTCACCAAGAAGCGCTACGATGCCCTGTGTGAGGCGTACGGTAGTTTGGAGGCTGCACTCCCACACGTGAACAAACAGCTCTTACGGGGCCTTGGATGCCGTGAGGAGACAGTTCCAAGGGTCCTAAACCGTCTCCAGAGTTTCGATGTACATACCTGTACAACACAATTGCAGAAAAGAGGCCTCTGCGTGATAAGCATAGAAGATCCAGACTACCCAGATTTGCTCCGGCACATTGGTGATCCCCCCGTATTTCTCTCCTACAAAGGAGATCTTGGTCTCCTCCAGCAGCCCTGTATAGCGGCTGTAGGAACACGGAAAATGAGTAGTTACGGTAAACGTGTAACGGAGCTACTCATTCCAGCACTGGTACGTGCAGGTTTGGTGACTGTGAGTGGTCTCGCTTATGGCATAGACACACAGGTGGCCCGGGAAACACTTGCAGCATATGGCAGAACAGTTGCAGTTCTGGGTCATGGGCTTGGTTCCCTTTATCCAAAGAGCAATACAAGCCTGGCAGAAGAGATTATAGAGAAGGGAGGGCTCCTTCTGAGTGAATTTCCGCTCGATGCGCCTCCCGATACCTACACATTTCCTGCCCGCAATAGAATTATTGCCGGTCTTTCTAAGGGCACACTCGTGCTGGAAGCGGGGGAAGGGAGCGGTGCACTCATTACGGCGGATCTTGCTTTGGAATACGGCAGGGACGTATTTGCAGTGCCGGGCCAGATTTTTCAGACGCATGTTGCGGGATGCCATTCTTACATTGCGCAGGGGCGTGCCAAGCTTGTTGCAAAGGCATCGGACATTCTGGAGGACTTTGGAGTGACTACCACTGCAGATACTGTAAAAAAGCCCCTCTATGTCCCTCAGAATGACACAGAAGCAGTGCTGCTCCACGTTCTCACTGCCATGCCGCAGTCTGCCGGAGATCTGCAGGAGCGATCCGGACTTTCCGCCGCACAAACCAATGCTACACTTACCATTCTGGAACTGGCAGGAGTTGCAAAGAATACCGGCAATGGATTGTGGGTAAGAATTTAAGTAGAGTGTGGCTGTGAGCACTACGGGAAATGTCTTCTCCGGCAGCTTTAAACTTTATGTACGCAATATCCCCCTGCTTCTTCTCTTTGCAATGTTTTTTGCACTGCTCTACACACTTCTGGTTACTCACATATCAAGATCTGTGGATAAGAACATCACTTTGGTTACGGCAAATCCGGGTTTTTCTCAGCAGCAGTATAAAGAGTTGCTTTGGCGTATAGATGACGGAGATGAAGCAGCACATGTGACACTCCTACAGGCAATGAATATGGCTTCCGGCGAGTATGAGCGTATGACACAGCAGCAGAAGGAAGCATATGTAGAGATGAGAACACAGGAAGTTTCTCAGCACCTTTCCCCCTACTTTCTCATATTTGGTCTTTTCTGCCTTCTCTTGTTTCTTCTGAGCTCGCTTGTGGGCATCGTCATCCTTGTGCAGAGCCCCTTACGTATTACGGATATTCTCAGAAAGTGTGCGGAGGCTTTGTTGCCCATGGCGCTCACCTGGGGATGGCTCTTTTTGCGCAGCTTCTTTTGGTTGTTTCTTGCAGGACTCCTGCCGGGCTTACGGGAGTATTTTCTGCTGCTTCTGTTGGCAGGCGTAGTGGTGTTTATCTTCTATGGTATACGTCTCCTCTTCGCACCGGTCTTGCTTATACAGGATCATCTGGCTCCAAGAGCTGCTGTAGATCGTAGCTTGCAGATCAATAGTGGTCATTGGCGGGCTCTCTTCCATTCTCTTCTGCTTCTTGTGATAGGTATGGGCATGCTCTATGCAGTGCTTCGCCGAGCTCTTGCTACCCTTGTAGGTTTTTCACAAATTGCTTCACTATTCTTAAGCGGTCTTTTGCACCAATTGATTTTCTTTTTCTGTATGGCGTTTCTTATTACTCTCCTCAGCGAGCTGCGTCGTACTCCAGTAGAACATCCGTCACTCTAGCGAAGATCTGAAAAACGTAGCCCTGTGTCATCCTGAGCTCGTCGAACCATGACAATTTTGCTGTTTTTCAGATCTTCGCTAGTATGAAGGAGATCCGCACGTAAAAAGCGCCCTCGTACACAGAGAGGACGCTTAAGAAAGCAGAGTTAGAGTTGTTCTATCTTCTCAAGCAACTCACCACGAACTTTCCCTTGTACACCGTCAACTGCGGTGAGAGCTTCCACTTGTTCAGCTTCTTCCATTGCCTGTGGTACACCTTCGAATTTATCCATAGGATTGAGGAGGGAAAGAATACATTTTTATTGTAGACATATATGCATCGGAGTCAATTGTGCATTTCTCTGAACATGCCACCACTACATATGTCCCTTCTCTGCTAAGGCGCTTAGAGCCCTGAGACCTTCTACAGGCACCATCCAAACAGTGGTGTTGGACTGGTCGGAGCTTAAATCATTGATGCTCTGCAGTGTGCGTAAATGCAGCGCACCCGGTTGCTTTGCAAGCGTCTCTGCGGCTTTAGCCATGTTAGCAGCAGCCTGCACTTCACCCTGTGAATTGATGATAACAGCCTGTTTCTCTCGCTCTGCTTCCGCCACCTTTGCAATGGTTCTCTTCAGATTCTCGGGGAGCACAATGTCTTTGAGTTCTACTGTTTGCACATCTATTCCCCACGGGTCAGAAGCAGCATCCACTGTTAGTTTGATCCGTTCACTTACCTCCTGTTTCTTGGCAAGAAGATCATCCAGTGTTACTTCACCTACGGCATTGCGCATGGTGGTTTGAGCCAACTGCGAAACAGCGTAGAAAAAATCTTCTACTTCCAAAACGGACTTTTCCGCATTAATGACCCTAAAGTAGATGACGGCGTTTATGCGGATGGGAATGTTATCTTTCGTAATTGCTTCCTGATCGGGTACGTCCACTGCCTTTATACGAATATCTACTTTAATCACTTTCTGAAAAACAGGAATGAGAATCTTCCAGCCGGGATTCCAAATTCTGCTAAATTTTCCCATGGTAAGCACCACACCCCGTTCATACTGGTTAATTTGCCGAATAAGCAGTGGCAGAATAATAAGAAGGGGCCAGGCGATGAAGAAGAGGGAGAGGGGGGTCATGACGGGCTGGGGAGGAATTACAAAGACTGTGCAATGGTTATGATCTCCCTAAATGCGTCGGGTTTCAAGGAAGCGCCACCAATGAGTCCACCATCAATATCCGGCTGAGAAAGAAGTTCTTTTGCATTTTCGGGCTTCATAGAGCCGCCATAGAGCAGTCGCATGGTCTCCCGTGTTGCATCTGGTAACAGAGAACGAATAAAGGCGTGCATCTCCTGCGCATCCTGCGTGCTTGCAGCAGGTTTGTTTGGGTCCCCCCGGGAAATGGCCCAAATGGGTTCGTATGCAATAGTAATGTTTTGCTCAAGTGGCAGAACAGACATTTGTCTTCGTACTACTTCTTGTTGCTTGCCTGCATCACGCTCCTCTTCTTTTTCTCCTATACAGACAACGGGGTGTAGCCGGAGAGCAAGGGCAGCTTTTACCTGTGCGGCGACCATATCGTCTGTTTCACCATGTTTCTGCCGGCGGTCAGAATGCCCGCAGAGTGCATAGGTGCAGCCGAGATCGGCACACATCTTTAGGCTTACATCTCCCGTGTGCGGTCCACTTGCTTCCGCATGCCCATACTGTGGGCCGGCTTCTATGCCGACTTGCAGGCAGGCGGCAAGATCTAAAAATGTAGAAAAAACGACCACATCCACTGAGTCTTGTATTTTATAAGGAGACTCTGGATCAAACGTTCCCTCCGGTGCGGAGTGCATTTTCCAGTTTGCGGCGAGGAACAGGGTTCGTGACATGGTTGAGAAGGGAGTAGAAGAAGTCTATGCGTGTGGTTTGGATGCATCAAGGTGCTTCGTGTGCGCTTGTGCTTATTGCAGTTCAATTTTCCAACCCTTTCCTATGGAATGCTGCAGCAGAAAGCCTGCATTTACTTCCAGTGCATACGTTGAGGGCATTTCTGATGAGTATGAGACACAGGGATCTTCCTCACAGGGCAGCATAGTGGCAGAAGAAACAAGTTCTCTATCGGCATTAAAAAAGAGAATGTCTAAAGGAATAAGGGTGTTCTTCATCCAGAAATGTAGCTGGTTTTCTATTGGGAAAAGGAAAAGCATGCCTCGTTCACGGGAGAGAGATCTGCGAAACATCAGTCCCCTGGCCATTTGCTCAGACGTGTTTGCTACTTCGACTAGAATTGGAATACTGATGCCATCGGATTCCAGATACACCAACTGCAGTGGGAGTTCCGGTTGAGCAGAACCCCTTTTTGTCGCTGTGCAGGAACACACAAGAAAAAGGCCGCAGAGCAGAAGTCCAAAGCGTTTCACCCCGGAGACGAAGTAGCACAGGCACGCAGCGCAGCAATAGCTTCGGCACGGTCCTGTGACCGAAAGATAAAACTACCGGCTACAAGATTATTTGCACCCGCCTGTATGCAGAGCGGAGCTGTTTTTGCATCGACACCGCCATCCATCTGAATCATGAGGTCGGGGTAGGCCGCCCTTGCGGCTTGCACTCTTTGAAGCACATCCGACAAAAATTCCTGCCCTCCGAATCCCGGATGCACAGACATCACCAGCAGCAGATCTACTTCCGAAAGTATATCCTCCGCTGCCGAGAGAGGTGTTTCTGGATTCAGTGCAATACCTGCAGTTGCACCACCTTCATGAATGGCTTTCAGAAGGGCTTTACGTTCTTTTCCTTCTCCTACTGCCTCTGCATGAAATGTGATGTTTTTTGCTCCAATCTCCAAAAATTCCCGAATCCGATCACGGGGATTTTGGACCATAAGATGAATATCCAGAGGGAGTTTTGTTTCTATCCATTTGGCAACGGGCGCACCAAAACTGAGGTTTTGCACAAAGTGCCCATCCATGACATCTATCTGTAACCAGTCTGCATACGGTTCCACACTCTCTACTTCTTTCTGCAGAATGCGAAAATCCGCAGAAAGGATAGATGGCGTGATGAGGATGGAGGCATTACTCATAAGTATCTAAGTCGTTAATGCGGGCATCGTGTCTCCCCCCCTCATAATCTGTAGTGAGGAAAATATCTACAAGAGAGAGAGCAATATTCGCATCGGTAAGCCGTGCACCTATACTCATCACATTGGCATTGTTGTGTTCCCGGGCCAGCTGAGTGCTCTCTTTGTTGTAGCAGAGGGCCGCTCGTATGCCCCTTACTTTATTCGCCGCCATTGCCTCACCGTTTCCACTTCCTCCAAAGACGATTCCCGGGCAGTTCTGCTCCAATACAACTCCACAGCCTTTTCGGATAATGGCAGGGTAACCCACAGGTTCTGTGGAAAAAGTGCCGACATCTACTGTGTCCACACCTTTGGATATGAGGTATTCCTTCACCTGTTCTTTTAGAGGAAATCCTGCGTGATCTGCAGCCAGTGCTACTCGTTTTGGATATGCCATGCACAGTGGATACTACAGAAGTTGCTCAGCGAATGGAACGTATGATCCCTGCGGCCCTAGCTGACTCTTGTTTCTGCCAGCATATATTTCTGTAGGTTTCGTTCTATGCGGGAGGCAACATCATTCTCTTTGGGAACAGCAAACTCCATACCTGTCATGCGCTCGAACAGGTCAATATATTTGCTGGCAAGCATCACACGCACATCATCGGTAATCTCCGGCCAGGTGCTTTTATCTTCATATTCAAAGCCTTGTTCCCTCACCCAGAGGCGGAAGAACTCTTTATCTAAACTCTCCGGTTCTTCACCCTTTGCAAAGCGTTCTTCATACGTCTCGGCTCTCCAGTAACGGGAAGAATCGGGTGTGTGCACCTCGTCTGCCAAGGTGAGAACACCGCTTTCGTCCCATCCCATTTCATACTTGGTATCTACCAAAATCAAACCATGATCTTTGGCTATCTGTTGCCCTTTACGGAAGACAGCGAAAGCCTTTTCCGTAATTTCATCCCACTGCTGCTGCGTGGTAAGCCCCTGTGAAACTATTCCTTCCGGATCAATCGGCTCATCGCTCTCTGACTTTGTTGTAGGTGTAAGAATGATGTCTTCAAACTTCTGATTTTTCACCATGCCCTCCGGGAGAGTATTGCCGCAAAAATCTCTTACACCATAATGGTAATTTACCCAGGCAGATGTCTTGGTAGATCCCGTTAAATAGGCCCGCACGACAATCTCCACAGGAATAATCTGCACCTCCTTTACCACCGTTACATTGGGGTCCGGCAGCGCAACTATATGGTTGGGCATAATGTCTTTAACCTGCTCAAACCACCAGTAGGCGATCTGATTCAGCACTTGCCCCTTGAGTGGAATGGTGCACCAGTTGATATCGAAGGCAGACTGTCTGTCTGTTGCTATGAGGATGGTTTTTCCCGGCTGTTTATACACATCCCGCACTTTGCCCTGGTAGCGCTCTCCCAAGCCGGGTAAATCGGTCTTTTCAAGTGCAGTAGAGAGAAATGGCTTGAGTTGATCTGGTGTAATCATGCCTGCAGCTTAGCAAGAGATGTTCTGTAGTGAAATAAATTTTTCCTGCTCTTATTCTGATTCTCCTCTTTCTTTCATATAGTCCATTAATTCCTGCATTCGAGCATGTATTGACTCCAGTGTGCTCGCAATATGCTCTAGGCAATCATCTGGTATAGGATCAGGTGATGCATAGCTTGGTACATCCTTTGCAAGTTCCTTGCCCATCATAAATGAAGTTACCCATTCATCGAATGGTTCTTGGATCAATATTTGCATTCTTTTTACTTCCTCTATAGCGGTATTACACCGATTAAGAAGGGCGGTATTTACCTCTTGTGCAGATTGTTCTGATTCAGACATAGAATAGTAAATTACTATATATTCAATCTTTAGTCCATTACCTATTTCGGAAATGTGTAAGATATTTAGATCTTCCCATAGAGGCAAAATTTTGCTATAATTAAAGAAAAGAGTTCAGGCTCATTGGGTATGAGCCTCAGGCTCATCCTCAAAAAACATCCTTCAATCCCACATTCGCCATGAAATTCCTCTCTTTCATTCACTATTGCCCTCTACAAAGCCATTTTGTGCAAAATAGAGCATCCAACTACCTTTCATGAAAATATAAGGTTCATTTGGTATGAGCCCCGTCCTTACGGACACAAAAACACAAAAAACAATCATGGACTTCCTCGACTGCCACTCACTTACCGACATTCGTAATGTGCTTCTCTCTCCTCCGGAAGAGACACCGCTCAACGGGGCGAGCAGTGAGGAGAAAAAGGCATGGATTTCTGCCGCATTGGAGCACCTGGGGAACTATACGGAGCTGAGTCGTGAGGAGAAAGGATTGGTTCGTCAGTATCTTCAACTGGTGACGGGGTATTCCCGTGCGCAGATTACCCGTCATGTCTCACTTGCTCTGGAAGAACAGAAAATTCCTTCATTCCACACAGAAACAGTATCTTTCTCCCATTTGCGAAAGATGTCTCTGTGGGTTCTTGGGCCTGTTTGCGGCGTAGTTTTTTTGGCTGCACTGCATGGTTACATACAGGAGCCACAAGCATCACTCTTGTTCCTGAATCCAGATGAAGGTGTTTTTGCAAGTCTGCATGGGACAGACCGGAAACATACAGACCAGATGGAAGATCTTCCCGTGCAAGTGAGCACCATGATGCCCTCCGGGAACAGTGTGCCTGTTGCCCATCCACTCTTTGTTGCAGCATCGGATACTTCTCTTGGTCAGGTAAATGGTTCCGGCAAGAAAACGGTTTCTTCTGAGGGCGTGCTTTTTGCAACTGATGCACAGGCACTCATGCAGAAGGTAGAGGAACGCAAAGAAAAGCGTCTTACACAGAATACTCTGCACACACTCCTTTCACGTCTCTCAACGGAAGTACAAGATACGCTACACGGAGCTCCTTCTCGCTCTGCCAATTCTGCTGCTACAGCAGAAACATTTAATCAGGTGTATCCCATTGTGGGCCAAGCATTACATGGCAGTGCATCTGATTCCAGCAACAAAGCGGAGTTGCCATTGCTTTTGGCGTTGGTAGGAGCAGGTCAGGAAGGGCAAATTCTGATGATTGAAAAAGGATTACCCTCCTGGACCAATGTCCCATTGCAAGAACAGCTGCGGGAGGCTGCTCCTCATGGAGACACACGCTCCGGTCGCAGCGGTGGCAGCCGTGGTGGCGGGGGAGGTGGCAGTTCCACCACTACGTCTACTTCCACAACAAACGTTACCAATACCACTATCAGTCAGGCGTTTGGTTGGGCGGAGTCCGATGATGGCACTTTTGTGTATCTCTCCACAGGCACAGATAGCTTGGGGCTAGGCACCAGTGCGCCTGAAACAAAACTTGAAGTTATTGGCACTGTTTCCGGCACCGTTCTCCACGCAGAGGATCTGCTGAGCAGTAGTGGGGGACTTATTGTAGAAGGCAATGTTCGTTTTAACAGCGGTATCACTCTGAGTGGTGTGGCCTACACCTTCCCCACATTCGATGGCACTGCTTCCGGAAAGGTGCTTGTTACAGATGCGAATGGACATCTGAGTTGGTCAGATGCCAGTGCTACAGATATTTTGGTAGGAAGAGGACTCACCCTTGCTTCATCCATTATCACTCTCAATACAAATTTGACCGGCTCATCTCTGAATTTTATTACCATTTCCGGAGCCACACTCCACGGGCAAGATCTTCTTACCAGTAGCGGGGGACTTATAGTCGAGGGAATTGCTGTGTTTGGCAGTGGTTTGGTTTTGGGTGGTGTGACGTATAGTTTCCCGACTTCAGACGGAACCTCTTCCGGAAAGGTTCTTGCTACAGATGCAAATGGTAATCTGAGTTGGACAGATGGTGGTGGCACCAGCTTTACAGCCGGAAGGGGAGTGAATTTGAGCTCTTCTGTGCTCACCCTCAACTCTTCCCTCACCGGATCTCTCCTCAATTTCTCCACCGTCTCCGGTGGCA
>Ga0066639_10000300_pt1 | contig 41684 bp, 38 predicted proteins | sample CryGeyCG2114_010_2_FD_59504 | JGI IMG/M metagenome (GOLD analysis project Ga0066639, IMG submission 59504) | Groundwater microbial communities from aquifer - Crystal Geyser CG10_big_fil_rev_8/21/14_0.10 | ecosystem: Environmental > Aquatic > Deep subsurface > Groundwater | place: USA: Utah...
CTCCCCAAACATTTCTCTGGCCATATCGCTAAGAAGTGTTTCACCGGGCAGATCCCAGATATCCTCACAAACATTATTATTGTCCGCAATAATTTGATTACAAAGTGCCCTAAGTTTCACCACAAGCGGACCCACTTCCTCACCCGATAGGTGATGGCCTGTAGCTTGACTAACCGCCTCCATAAAATACAATCTTACCTCTTCAATAGTCTTTTCCATCGTATTTCTCCATTGATCAATCACGATACCCTCGTGATGTGGGGCATTGCCCTTTGCTTCAAGAACCCGGCAATAATTAATATTTATCACACAAAAATAATCCTGTCAAGATTAGCCTACTAAGAATACAAACTGACAAATAAAAGATTGCCAAACAAGTTTGAGTAATTATAAAATAGGTGATAAAATATATATTGAACTGTAATAAGACTGCTGATTTGTATTTTATAATTTATCTGTATGGCAAGAAGACGAAGAAGAAAACAATACTCATTTGATCCTATTTTATCAAGAGGCATTATATCCGTAGTATTGATAATAACTGCAATTATTATTACATTAAGTTTTTTTGATCAAGCCGGTCCGCTTGGTTATCTTTTGAATGAAGGAATTCTAAGTTTTCTATTTGGCTCTATCAGATATGCCTCCCCTCTAATACTCTTAATCATTGCCTGGTTTTTTGTAAAAGATATTGAATACGATTACAGGGCTACTCATGGCATAGGTGCTATATTATTTTTTTTAGCCATGTCCGGACTGTTTCATTTGGGTCATGGTGTAAACGATATGTGGGCACAAGCAATTTTGGGAAATGGCGGAGGGGTTTTTGGAATGACAGCTTGGCCATTGAAAACATATTTAGGAAATATAGCCAGCGCAGTAATTCTAGTTGGGCTTACGGTTGTTTCTTTTCTATTAATGTTCAACACTCTTATTGTGCATTTGATAATGCTTAACAAAAGAATATTTATAAGTCTTGGATCTTTTGGCAAATCAACTATCCGAGTTATAAGCGCAATGTTTGTAACCGACAGACAAGAGGCCCCGGACGCAGAAGAAAGTGAAGAAGATTATGAAGATGAAGACGAAACCGAAGAAGATGACGAGGAAGAAGATGCCAGCCAAAGGCTAACTAGCCTTAAACTAAAAAACAATGACCAGGAAACCGACTACGAAGAAGAATACGAAGAGGAAGAAGATGACAGTGATGATAACAATAAAAAAGAAGAAAACCAACGAGCTTGGAATCACAAAACCGTTATAAAAGATCTGCCCCCAATAAAACTGCTTTCCGGCAAAAAAGGCAAGCCGACTAGCGGAGATATAAAAGCAAATTCAGAAATAATTAAAAACACACTGGCTGAGTTTGGAATTAATGTTGATATGGGAGAAGCAAGGGTTGGGCCGACAGTAACACGTTATACCTTCAAACCAAGCAGTGGTGTCAAATTATCGCGCATAATCGCGCTTGCCAATGACTTATCACTGGCGCTGGCAGCGCATCCAATTAGAATTGAAGCGCCAATACCCGGTAAATCTTTGGTAGGAATTGAAGTTCCAAACGAAAAGACAGCCATAATAACTTTGCGGGAGATATTAGAAAGTGAAGAGTTCAAAAAACGCAAATATAATATGACTGTCGCTCTTGGAAAAGACGTGGCCGGCAAAGTCTGGTTTGGAGACCTGCCAAAAATGCCCCATCTTCTAATTGCCGGCTCCACCAATAGCGGAAAAACCGTTTGCGTAAACACCATTCTAATGGGATTGCTTTACCAAAACACTGCAGAAACTTTGCGTATTATAATGGTGGACCCAAAACGAGTTGAATTAACCAAGTACAACGGAATACCGCATCTGTTAGCCCCAGTCATTACCAACACAAGCAAAACAATAAACGCCCTAAAATGGACAATCGGAGAGATGGAGCGCAGATTTGAACTTTTTTCACAAAATGGAAGTGTCAATATAGCATCATATAACAGCAAATGCGTAAACGACAAAGTTCCCCACATTGTTTTTGTGGTTGATGAATTGGCAGATCTAATGGCAACCGCGGCCGGAGAAGTTGAGGCCGGAATAATCCGTTTGGCTCAAATGGCGCGCGCTGTGGGAATACACTTGATACTTGCCACCCAAAGACCAAGCGTGGATGTGATTACCGGACTTATGAAAGCAAATCTTCCAAGCCGTATCGCTTTTCGCCTGCCATCTCTTACTGATTCAAGAACTATTTTAGATTGCCCGGGAGCAGAAAAACTTCTTGGAAACGGCGACATGCTATATCTGGGAGCCGGATTATCAAAACCGGTTCGTATTCAAGGAGCATTCCTTACAGAAAACGAACTCAAAAATGTGGTTGATTATTTGAAAGGAGACGAACCGCCACAATATGACGACTCTATTTTGGAAAAACAAAGCGAAACCGGAACTATGAATATTTTTGGCGGAGCAACCGACGACCATGACCCACTTTTTGACGAAGCAAAGAAAACAGTCTTACAAGCCGGCAAGGCCAGTGCGTCATTTTTGCAAAGAAAATTAAAAATTGGCTATTCAAGAGCAGCCAGAGTGCTCGATCAACTTGAGGCAGAAGGCATAATAGGTCCGTCCGATGGCTCGAAACCTCGTGAAGTTTTGATGACAAAAGAAGAGGCCGAAGAAGAGGCCGGGTTAGAAATGACCGAAAAAATGCATGGCAAAAATGCAATTTCATTTGAAGATGAATTGGAAGAAATAGATGACGATGATGAAGATGAAACAGAGGATGAAGAAGAAATGGAACCTGAAGAAGAAAGCGATGAAGATGAAGATGATGAGGAAGAAGAGGCGGAAAACGAAACCGAAGATGAGTATGAAGAAGATGAGGAGGATGATTAGTGTGAAGAAGTTGAGCCCGCAGGCGAAATCCCGATGGGAATTGGGAAGGAAAAAGAATAATTAAAACATCCAAAACATTTTATGAACGCCTTTAACAAAAAACAAATTACGCCAGTCAAAAGGGTTTGTTTTAGGTTAAAAGAAGCCCGTAAAAAAGCGCGAATGAGCTTGTCTGATTTAGCCAAACAAACAAAAATTAGCAAAGAGCATTTGAGAGCGCTGGAAGAATGCAGATTTGCCGATATACCCTACGCAGATATCTACCAAAAAAATTTCATAAAACGCTACGCAGAAATTTTAAACTTACCGGTAGAGGATATATTAAATCAATTTTTGGTTGAAGAGGTTAACTCTGCAAAGAAAAAAGAAAAAGTGTACAAAAAAATAAAAAAAACCAGATTCCAAAATTTACCGTCTCTTTTGCGAGCATCAGTAATGATAATAGCGGTAATTGGTTTGATTGGTTATTTGAGCTGGCAAATAAAATCCATAGTCAAACCGCCGGAACTCACTTTGTTCTCTCCACAAAACGGATATATTACCGACGACAATGAATTATTGATTCATGGAAAAACCCACCAGGAAACACAGGTATCTGTCAATGGAAAAGATATAACCAATGACAATGATGGGCAGTTTAAAGAAATCGTAAACCTATCGCCTGGAATAAATACAATCACCGTATCCGCGCAAAAAAAACACGGCAAAAGCACTACCATCGTTAGACACGTAACTTTAAAAACAAACGAACAATTAACAATGAACAATTAAAAAATTTTTGTTGTTAATTGTTAGTTGATAATTGTTAATTATTGGATTTGACACCCTTTTTTAAAAGGAGTATTCTATTCACACGGGAGGAAAAAATCCTCTTTTTTATTTAAAATTTTATTTGTAATTAGCATATAATATGGCCACCAAAACCAAAGTCCAGGAAAAAACTACCGAAAAAATGAAGGCAACCCAAAGCGCAATTGACCAAATCAAGGAAAAATACGGCGACAATGCAATCATGAAATTCGGCGAAACCAGGGCCATGCAGGTCGCGGCTATTTCAACCGGATCAATTTCATTAGACATAGCGTTGGGAGTAGGCGGAGTCCCTCGCGGACGTATTATTGAAGTATTTGGACCTGAGGCCAGCGGTAAAACAACCCTAACCCAGCACGTAATTGCCGAAGTCCAAAAAGAAGGCGGCATCGCAGCATTTATTGATGCGGAACATGCGCTTGATCTGGACTATGCCAAAAAAATAGGTGTCGATGTAGACAATCTATTAATTTCTCAACCGGACACAGGCGAACAGGCGCTAGAGATTTTAGAAACCTTGGTTAGGTCAAACTCAGTTGATGTAGTTGTTGTAGATTCGGTCGCGGCGCTTGTTCCAAAAGCAGAAATAGAAGGAGATATGGGAGCCTCTCATATGGGGTTGCAAGCAAGGCTAATGAGCCAAGCGTTAAGAAAACTTACCGGAATAGTTAGCAAAAGCAACACGGTTGTAATCTTTATAAATCAAATACGACACAAAATTGGAGTTTTTTTTGGAAACCCCGAGACAACTACCGGAGGCAATGCATTAAAATTTTATTGTTCTGTTCGAATTGAAGTTAGAAGAAAGGCGCAGATAAAACAAGCCGAAAAAATAATCGGCAATCGTGTAAAAGCAAAAGTTGTAAAAAACAAAGTAGCAGCACCGTTTCGAACAACCGAGTTTGATATTATGTACAACGAAGGAATTTCTGTTTCCGGAGACTTATTAGATGCCGGCGTAGAACATAAAATAATCAATAAGTCCGGCAACAGCTACACATTCAAGCAAGAAAAACTTGGGGTTGGCAGAGAAAAAGCAAAAATATACTTAAAAGAACGCCCGGAATTAATGAACGAAATTGGCGAAAAAATTTGGGAAGCTGTTCACTCAGGCGAGGCGCCAGAAGAAGAAAAAGCTGTCCCGGGTGAAAAAGAAAGCATAGAAGAATAAAAATAATATAAAAAATCACGCAATTAATTGCGTGATTTTTTAACATTTTTATCACTCAAAAATTCTCTCAATCTTTACCCCCGTGTAATAATATTTTACCAAATCTTCCCAGCCCAAACCTTCGGCTGTAGCGCGGCGAGAAGCATCCAATTGACTCATACCAACTCCATGCCCAAGCATATACGAATAATTAGCGCAATCATAATTTGTCTTGACTGAGACAAGCCACGGCTTGGTAGTGCCTCCCCATTTTTCTGTCCACGACAAAGTCCGGCAAACAGCATGGGCATAATAAGGAGTGAGCACAACTTTATTATCATAGGTTACCATCATACCACGAGTATCTTTTGCTCCCTCAACAAAATTAAACATTATATCTTCGCTATTTCTTCCCAAATAAAGCTGATCTCCGGTTGTTGCCACCACATCAAAAACCCCATATTTATCACTTGCAATTGTGGCATAGGCATAACTTCGCTGCGCAACCGATTGCGCCCGTAAATATTCCGGAGGAGATGAATTACCATTCTCCGCAATGCCTTGCACATAGTCCTCAAGCAAAAGATCGTTTATTACCCAAATTGCATCCTTTTTAACTTCACCCATCCTAAACTCCATCGCCCCTCTATATCTATTAAAATTTTCCGGCCCTTTCCAAGTAACATATCTCTTATAATTGAGAAGATCAAATTCAGCATGTGGATTTCCTATTGGGGAGAGGCGAATATATTCATCAGAATAAAATTCTAATTCTCCTCCTCTAAAATAATATTGCCCCTCTTTTCTCATCAAAACAGCCAGTTTATTTTTTTCTAAAATACCCTTTTTTATTGTGCCAATATATACGTCATAAGCATTCTCTGGTGAACGAAACTGCACATAACTTTCCGGTTGCCAAAGACCAACACGAATTCTTGGTTCGCTATCCAATTTATAACTTACAGGCTCCACCGCATCACTTGCGCCAAACGGCTCTTTATAATGACTGGGCGCATTGCTTGTCACGGTAACCGGAATTTCCGCGTAAACATCCTCCAAAGTTTCACCATCAACCTTCAAGTAGAATTTGGCAGTATAATCCCCTTCTTCAGACGGAGTTCTAAAATATACCGTCTCTCTGACAAAAGCTCCGGGAGCAACCTCTGCTTCTTTTTGCATTATAACTGATCCGTCTTGCCACAATTCATCCGCAAAACTTAAACGATCTGATGAAACATTTGCCAAAGAGGTCGGTTGATTGGCCACAAGTGAATAATTTTTCCAAGCAGTTTCTCCTGTATTTTGAAAACCAACCACTAATTTTATCTTCTCACCGCCAACAGCACTCACTGTCTTGGGGCTTTGAATAAATTTATTTGCGCTTAAACCTTCCTTCGTTTTTTCAACCGCTTTTTCAACCACTTTTTCCACCACTTCTACCTTTGGCTCAATCACTTTTATTTTTAAGAAAAAATATCCACCGGCAATCCAGCTATAATTCTCCGAAGACAAGTAAAATTCTTCTGTATATTCACCGGTTTTTGCCGGAGCTTTGAGAACAATCGCCAAATCTGCGATTTCCCCCGGTTTCGTTATTTTATTTATTGGCCCGGTCTGTTCCACACTTGTCCAATTTGGACTGGCAAATTCCGAATTGCGGTATCTTGGCTCCATTGTATAGGCAGACACAAACTTATGACCTTCTGTGAGCCAAGTCTCTGTACCTACATTTTTAAATTTCAGTATTACTGTTTTACTGCTTCCCGCTTCTATCTCAATTGGATCCGGAATTGATTGCGATACATATTTTGCTGCCATGCCGGGGTGACTAATGTTTGGTTTGGGATCGGCGCCATAAGCGGGCAAAACAATAAAAAAAACGCCTAGCAAAAAAAGCGTGGTTACTGACAAAATACGATAAATCCCTTGCTTGAAATAATATACCATATAAGAAGTATTATATCTCAAATATATGCAACTGGCAAGCTTGACAAAAATACAAAAATAGTGTAGGCTCCTCCTAGGAGGTGGCATTATGAATACTGCCCAAAAAATAGCTGAATTAGTAAAAAAAGTTGGTACTTCAATTCAAGTTTTCAAACAAAAACGCGTACTGTGGTTTTTCAAGCGTAACGTAGACTTAGGGAAAATATGCATTGAAGATGTTGGGGAATACTGGTACGTAGATTTTACTGACGCTAGACCGCTACATCAATCATCATTTTCACTCACCACATACAGCGTAAAGTTTCACAAAGACAGCGGTGAACCCAAAGACGAGCCAATTCATGGGATAGGCCTCTACACAGCAATAGAGACGACAAGGGTACTCCGTTGGACAGTCAATGAAGAACGAAAAATAAAAAAAATCTCTGACCTAATTGTGTCAAAGATTGACTTAGCCTATAAATGCAACCTGGAAGTTCCAAAATAAATAAAAAGTCCTCTAGGGTGTTAAGCTTTGACTTGACACCTTTTTCTTTTTAACCGGCACTGCTTTTTTCAAAAAAAACAATACTGAATTTATTGCTAGAAAGCATTAAAAATGCTAAAGTTAAAACAATTAGCAACTAACAAATAAACGTTATATGCAATTAAACCCACAATTTATTGAAACATTGGTAAATGAAGTTAGTACTAATTTATATTTAAAAAAAGACAAAGCTGTTTATCAAAGTAAAATAGACAGGGCAATTATAAAAGTTTTAGATAAACACGGCATTAGCTTGAGAACAACCGATGAGAAGGGAGAATTTGTATTTGCTGACTATTCTGAAAAAGTAAATAAAGAAATTAATAGAAAATTAAAAGATGAGGGATTTAAAATAATTTCATTAGAGCACGAAAAAAATCAAGAATCCTACCAAAAAACTGAAACCAGGCCTCAACAAGATCTTTTTAGAAGATAATCTTTTACAAAAAACCTAACACCTACAACCTACAAGCTAAAACCTAGCACCATGTCCTTAACCCGCAAAATCGCCCACAATACTATCGTTCAGATAATTGGAAAAATAATTTCCACTCTTTTGGGTTTGTTTGCTATTGGCATGATGACGCGTTATTTAGGACAAGAAAAATTCGGGTGGTATATAACTGTTACGGCATTCTTACAATTCATTGGCATCCTGACTGACTTTGGAATGATTGTCGTTACTGCGCAAATGCTTAGCGAACCGCTAAGCGACAAAACAAAATTATTCAAAAACTTATTTAGTTTTAGATTTTTTACAGCCATAACTTTTTTTGGCGCCGCGCCCCTAATTGCGCTGCTTTTCCCCTATCCGACAGAAGTAAAAATTGCAATTGGATTTACCAGTATAGCTTTCTTGTCCATTGCCTTAAACCAAGTATTTGTCGGACTCTACCAAACAAAGCTAAAAATGCATATTCAAGCGATTGGAGAGGTGATCGGCAGAATAGTTTTGGTAGCCGGCATTTGGCTTCTAATAAAAAATGGCTCATCATTTTTGCCAATTATGGGAGTGGTTGTAGCCTCAAGTTTATCCTACACTATTTTTCTTCTACTCAAAGGACAAAAAGAAACAAAAATATCTTTTGCCTTTGACTGGCCTATTTGGAAAAAAATTATCAAAAAAATGTGGCCAATCGCTATTTCAATTATCTTTAATGTTGTATATCTAAAAGGAGATGTCGTTTTGCTTTCTCTATTTGCATCCCAAAGCGATGTTGGAATATATGGAGCCGCCTATCGCGTACTGGATGTAATCACCCAAAGCGCAATGATGATTATGGGAGTTCTCCTGCCTCTTATGGCTTTCTCTTGGTCAAGAAACCTAAAAGAGGAATTTAAAAAAAGATACCAACAATCATTTGATATTATGATGCTTTTTGCCATACCTATGATGGTAGGCACCATAGTATTGGCTGATAAAATTATGCAATTTATCGCAGGAGAAGATTTCATAAATTCCGGAAAAATCCTTGCTATTTTATCAATTGCTGTATTTGGAGTGTTTTTGGGAGCTATTTTTGGGCACACTGCAGTTGCAATTAATAAACAAAAACAAACTATTTGGATTTATGTTTCAAACGCTTTTATCGCTTTGACCGGTTATTTGATTTTTATACCGATATACGGAATATATGGCGCTGCCTGGGTATCTGTTTTTTCAGAACTTTATGCCGGCATATTGTTATTTATTACAATTCGCCATTACAGCAAAGAAAAACTCAAATTTAACACAGTCTTAAAAATAATTTTTGCAAGTATAATTATGGGCTTGTTCCTTAGGCTGCTCAGCCAAACTAATATTTTACTTGCCACCCTCGTTGGCGCTGCCATATACGGAGCCACACTTTTCCTCATTGGCGGCATTTCCAAAGAAACTATCAAAGAAGTTATAAATATAAAAAAATAAAAAACCATCTTTTTAAGATGGTTTTTTGATATCTAATATTTATTATTTTAAAAACGGATACTTTTGCACCAATCTTGTCCGAGACCACCAAGCGCCAAAACCAATGTAATCTCCCGCATCAACCGATGCAAATGCCAGCATCAATACTACATAATACAAATGTTCATCCAAAAATGGATTAAACTCCGGCGGAATAAAGCCGGCAGTATATATAAATATATAAAACAAAGCGCCGGCATAACCGGCAATCTTTACTCCAATTCCCAATAACAAAGCCAAACCCATAAGCAAAACACCCAGCATAAAAACCCAATCAACAATTTGATTGCCAGCCAGAGACTGATAAAAGCCGGCAAACGGACCTTTGGCGGCGAATTTCAAAAAACCAAAAGTCGGAGAATTGCCAACAATCCATGCCTTATCCGGAGTTACATTAAAGCCCAGGCCAAATAATTTATCAAAAAAAGTCCACAAAAAAGTCCAACTTGCAAAAAGGCGCAAAATTCCCCAAAAATATTTGTCTTTTGTATATTTCATAAAATGTTGTAGCTGTTATAAATGTTCTAGTTGTTGTAGTTGCTTTGGTGTTTGCCCGAATATCCATTTGCAGCATATCTAACGAATCCGCAGTCCTTTTGACCCAAGTCAAAAGAGCGAGGACCAGTGGGATATGCTGTAAAGGGATATATAGAGGTGTTTGTATGTTTAAATACTTGTATGATATAACTATATTATAACATAATATGAAAATAAAGCATGTTTTATCTCTTATTTTTCAATATCCTTTTCTTTGCCTTTGTCACATGGCGTCGTTTTGATATTGGAATATCTTTGTTATTTTTGCTCTTGCCGGCATACCTGATACGGCTAAATTTCGGGGCGCTGCCAAGCACTCTATTGGAAATTATGATTTGGGTAGTTTTTGTCATTTGGATAATAAAAATATACAAACATTCAAGCCTCAAAGCTTGGTTCACAACCCTCAAACATATCATAAAACAAAACCCATCTCTGTTCATTGCTATATTTCTATTTCTGTTGGCAGCCACGATAAGTATTTTTACTTCAATAAATACAAGATCGGCCTTGGGCGAATGGAAGGCATTTTATATTGAACCATTTTTAATATTCATAATATTGATCACTTATCTAAAAGAAGAAAAACAAATTAACAATATAATTTTTGCTCTGATTATTAGCGGATTGGCGACAAGTTTGTTATCAATATTCCAACACTTTACCGGATGGATGGTCCCGTGGGAATTTTGGGAAAACAGAAATACCTATCGCGTCACCGGCTGGTATGGATACCCAAATGCGGTCGGACTGTTTTTGGCGCCGCTGGTGCCTTTGGCCATTCATTTTGTAAAACAAAACAAAAACAAACTTTATTTTTTTACCTCTATTATATTTATTCCCTGCGCGATACTTGCAATATTTTTTGCCAAATCAACCGGCGGATTAATTGGAGTTCTGTCCGGTATAACTTTATTACTAATCTTTTGGAAAAAAACAAGAAAATATATTTTGATTTTTGGGGTACTCAGCTTATTGGTCTTAATCTTTATGCCAAATAACCCAGTCCGCGATGAACTGCTTATGCAAGATAATTCGGGACAAATGAGAATCGCCATGTGGGGAGAAACAATTGAGTTTCTAACCAACCACCCAATAAACGGCGCCGGACTGGCATCATACAAAACATTAATTTACCCATACCGCGTAGACAAGTGGATTGAAGTATTCCATCACCCTCACAATATATTTTTGACAATGTGGGTAAATTTGGGATTATTGGGATTAATCGGATTTGTTTGGATTTTGGTTTGGTATTTCAGGATAGGTTTTCAAAACCTACAAGCTACAAGCTACAGGCTAACACCTAATCTACTCGCATCAATGACAGCAATAATAATCACCGGACTGGTTGACTCGCCATATATCAAAAACGACTTAGCCCTTATATTCTGGCTCCTGCCAGCCCTAATGATTATAAGCACAGCCACAACTAGACAAGAAGAGATAAATTAACTATAATGAACTATCGCAATGGAGAAGTGCCCCGCCGTCGCTACCGTGCCTGTTTGCAGGCAGGAAGCTATGGCGGGGCAACTCCGTGGTTGAACCCACACACCACAAGGGTGCGGAGCAAGCGTGCTTCTATATAGAGTTTAATAAAATTTAATTCTTTTGCAATAATGGAGAAGTGCCAGAGTGGTTGAATGGGGCGCTCTCGAAAAGCGTTAGTCGAGAAATCGGCTCGAGGGTTCAAATCCCTCCTTCTCCGCCAGATTGGCAACTTTGTACTTTATTAAGGAATTTAACATTTATAATTATGCAAAACAAAATAAGACTGATCGTGTGGACTGTCGCCGTAACACTTATGTTAATGATACTTTTGGCGATGCAATTCACTAATTTTGGACAAGTTGAAGTGCAGTGGAATGAAGCCATTGCTTATAGCGTTATACTACTAGCTGTTGGTGGTACCTATGAATTGTGGCAGTGGCTCAAGACACGCACTAGATCGTACCGCACCGCTTTTGTTGTTGGGCTTGGCACAGTTTTCCTTCTAGGCTGGGTCAGTGGTGCTGTTGGCATTATTGGAAGTGAGAATCAACCTGAAAACTTGATGTACTGGGCGGTGCCCGCAGTCGGCCTCATTGGTTCGATTATTTCGCGCTTCAAGCCGCGCAAAATGGCGCACACATTGTTTGCAATGGCACTTGTTCAATTTTTGATTCCTGTGGCTGTACTGATTATCTCGCCAGAAGTTGACTGGGGCAGTGTAGGTGTTATTGGCGTGTTTGTTGCTAACTCTATTTTCGCTGTACTGTTTGCCGTGTCAGGGTTGCTGTTTAGACGCGCTAGTGCCACTGAATCAAATGCTGTCTCTTAGTAAATTTTTTGCGCGAAAGTCGGAACGTCAAAATAGGCAAGGCTTTCTTTGTAGATTTTTCTTAAGTTCCGTATAATTCTATCAATAGGATTGAAGGAAACTGATGTTCTGGGCTGTATAATTGGTTCAAAGCTCCGCCAATCGTCACCACATAAGTTCACATTTTATGCCCCAAATCCACATAGAAAAACTAATCTTCGGAGGACAGGCTCTTGCCCGAGTTGATGGCAAGGCTGTTTTTGTTTGGGGGGCGCTGCCCGGTGAAGATGTGGAAATAGAGTATACAACTGAAAAGAAAAACTTTGCCGAAGCGGTGGCCACAAAAATATTAAATCCATCACCGGACAGAGTTGCGCCGCGCGAGCCAAATTTTTTGTCCAGCAGCCCTTGGCAGATACTATCGTGGGAAGCGGAAAACAAATGGAAAAAACAAATTGCCGTGGAAACTTATGGTCGAAATGGCGGGCTGATACTCCAAGACAATGCTCCCGAAATCGCCTTTGACGATAATCAATACGAATACCGCCACAAAATAGAATTTTATTTTGATATGCCCCCCAATGGAGAAATTTCTTTGGCAATTTTGGAAAGAGAAAGCACAAAAAAAATACCCATAACTGCTTCAGTCCTTGCCAAACCAATATTAAACAAATGCGCTCAATATATTCTTGCGCAAATAAATAAAAACAAAATTGACATTTCTTCTCTTAACAAACTGGTTCTAAAAACAAATCAAACAAATCAAGTGATAGCCGGCTTATTTGTAAATAAAAAAATTGATGAAATGCCTGTCCCGCTCAACCCGGAACTTATTGGTTTTGGCATATACAATTCTCAAAATAGCAAGGCCCTGTTTGAAGACGGACAATTATTTTTGGAAGATGTTATTTTGGGCTCAACCCTAAAACATGGTTTATTTAGTTTTTTTCAAATAAACCCGCCTATGTTTGAACAAGCCCTCAAAGATATTGCCGTTTTCACCGGACCAAAAACTCCATTAATTGACTACTACGCAGGCGTAGGAGCAATTTCCTTGCCAATATCAAGAAACAGAGAGTCAGTTGAATTGATTGACAATAATTGTGAAGCAATTGAATTTGCCAAACAAAATATTATTTTAAATAAAACACCAAGCTGCACCGCCACTTGTTCTTCTTCTGAGGAAATACTGGAAAAAATAAATAAAAACAAAATTATTATTCTTGATCCGCCCCGCGCCGGATTGGACGATAAAATAATCAATAGGCTACTAATAAAAAAACCAACCCGAATTATTTATCTGTCCTGCGATCTGTCTACCCAAGCGCGAGACATTAATTATTTGGGGCAAGCATACAAAATTTCTTTTCTAAAACTTTACAATTTTTTCCCTCGCACCCCCCACATTGAAGGATTATGCGTGCTTGATACTGCTTAACTGAACTAAGCTGAAAGATTTTTTTAACTTTATAGCCGAATTTTTGGGAAACTGGCAAAAAATGACATTCGGCGACAGGACCCATACTTGTAAAATTTATACAATTATTTTATACTACTAAGCCCAACTATTAATTCATATATTATATATCTATGGAAAACCAAGAAAATAGACTACCCACAATAGGAGAGAAGCCTCAAGATTTGCGCTTTGATGTGTTCCACCAAGAAAAAATGGAAAAGAAAAAACTTTCAGACTTTGAAGGAAAATGGCTTGTGCTGTTTTTCTATCCGGCCGACTTTACTTTTGTCTGCCCAACTGAGCTAGAAGAAATGGCCAATAATTATGCCAAATTTCAAGAACTTGATGCAGAAGTAGTAAGCGTAAGCACAGACACAGCCTTTGTTCACAAAGCTTGGCACGACAATTCTCCTGCCATCAAAAAAATAAATTTCCCAATGGCCGCTGATCCAACCGGTTCTCTATGTCGTGAATTTGGAGTTTACATAAATCACGAAGGCTTGGCTCTGCGCGGTACATTTGTATTGAACCCACAAGGCGAACTTTCATTTTTTGAAGTGAATAATAATAATATCGGCCGAAACGCAACCGAATTATTGCGAAAACTTGAGGCGGCTAAATATGTCAATGAACACGCCGGACTGGTTTGCCCTGCCAGCTGGCAGCCGGGACAAAATACTCTAAAGCCCGGACTTGATCTGGTAGGAAAAATATAAAAAAACAATGCCCGTTCCGACTTGCGTCAGAACGGGCCCTTTTTTTACCTTGCCGGTGGATCCCCCTCAACACTCTCACCCGGTTCGTAATTACAGTTGGCGGCAACAAGCAAAATAGCGGACTCACTCATGACAACCTCGTGCCATACCAATTCCGGCACCAAGAGAACTCGTGGCCCCGCTCCATCAAGCCATAGCTTGCTCGAAAGAAGAACTCCATTTTCGTCACGCCACTTTAATTTCACCCATATTTGGCCCTGTAGGCATGTCATAAATTCAACCTTGCCGGTAGGATGATAGTGGCCTCCCCGAATAGATGGCCTCTGACTATTATTCACTATATAATAATATCTTTTAATCGGGATATCATCCATATGGTCAAAAAGCTTGTTTAGCTCACATACGGCAAGAATACCTTCCTTATCCCTAACTCCAATGACAACTTGAAGATCAGCAATTTCACAGCCACTGTCTAATTTTTTACTTTTGGACACGTCATCCTCCTTTGTCTTTTGAGACATTACTACAAAAACTCCAATCTGTCAATAATGTTAAATTGTAATCTGGCGTCAAAAATGGTAATCTATACTCAAATTAATACAAAATTATGCCCAAAAAAATACTTATATCCGGTTCCCTAGCCTACGATTATATAATGGATTTCCCGGATAGCTTCAAAAACCATATTCTACCGGAACAAATACATATATTAAATGTATCATTTGTGGTGGATGCGCTAAAAAAAGAGCTTGGCGGATGCGCGGGAAATATTGGATACACAGTCAAACTGTTGGGCGGAGATCCTTTAATTGTTGGAGCGCTTGGAAAAGACAGCTCAGACTATATTGAACATCTCAAAAAATATGATATAAGTACAAAATACATTCATATAAATAAAGAAATATTTAGCTCCTCCGCTCACATCACTACTGACAAAGACGACAACCAAATCTGTGCCTTCCACCCTGGCGCGGGCAATGAAGCCGGCTCGCCATCTATAGAAACCATAACAGAAGAAATTGCGATTGCGATTGTGTCCCCCACAAAAAAAGAAGTAATGATCAAGCACGCAAAAGAATGCGAAGAAAAAGAAATTCCACTGGTATTTGATCCAGGTCAACAACTAACCGCCCTATCTCCGCAAGAATTAATGCTTATCATTGGACAAGCCAAATTCCTTATTGTAAACGACTATGAATTAAAGCTCGTGGAAGAAAAAACCGGCTGGGGCAAGCAAGAAATATTAAACCACGTGGATGTGTTAATAACCACCCTTGGTGAAAAAGGTTCTGAGATTGCAACATCGGACGAATTAATAAATATCAATCCTTGTCCGGCAACTTCGGTCGATGACCCAACCGGCGCAGGCGATGCTTATCGAGCCGGTTTCTTTACTGCTTATCTCAATGATAATGATCTAAAAACATGCGGACAAGTCGCCAGTGTTACCGCGACATACGCAGTAGAAAATTACGGAACTCAAAAACATTCTTATTCCAAAAAAGAATTTGCAGAAAGATATAAGTCCGTTTATGGGGAAGAAATATCTCTTTAGAGAAAATTTTTGACTTTTTGTAAATTTAATATATAATAAATTCCTAAAAAATACCTATGCTCTCAAATGTATTTTTAATTATCACAGGCTTAATAACATTGGTCATAGGCGGAGAAATTTTTGTAAGAGGCTCAGCGTCCATTGCCAAAAGATTGCACATCTCACCACTGGTTATTGGATTAACTATTGTTGCTTTTGGCACTTCCGCGCCTGAGTTGTTTGTAAATATTTATTCGGCCGTACAAGGAGCGCCTGATATAGCGCTCGGCAATATACTGGGATCAAATATCTCAAACGTACTCCTTGTTTTGGGAATATCTGCAATAATTTTTCCACTTACCGTAAAACAAGGAACTGTCTGGAAAGAAATTCCATTTAGCATTTTAACTGTTTTAGTTCTTTTCTTACTGGCAAATGATGTAATATTTGGCAATAACGCAATAAATATATTAACCGCGGCTGACGGACTAGTGCTAATAAGTTTCTTTCTTATATTCATCTACTACACATTTGGGTTAGCAAGAGTAAAAGGTGAAAAAGAAGAAGCCCCCGAAAAATTCTCATGGACAACCTCTACCTTATTTATATTAGGCGGAGTTATATCCTTGGCTCTCGGCAGCAAACTAATGGTTGATAATGGAATAATTCTAGCTAGACTTGCCGGCTTGTCTGAATTGCTTATTGGCTTGACTATCACAGCAGTTGGCACATCTCTACCAGAGCTGGCAACTTCAGTAATTGCCGCCTATCGCCGACACGACCAGTTAGCCATAGGAAATATTGTGGGATCAAATATTTTTAATGTTTTGTGGATCCTTGGGCTTACACCATTAGTACACCCAATAGAAATAAAAAATGCCGTAAACACCGACATAATAATAACAGTCGCTGTCTCTGCCCTTCTTTTTGTATTCATGTTCGTTGGCAAGCGTTCCGGAAGATACACGCTAAGACGCTGGCAAGGAATAATATTTATTCTGTTATATATAACATACACGGCATTTATATTTATAAGAGGCTAATACAGCAAATTAAGCAACATAAGCAATAAGCAAACTAAGCAATTAAAATAAATCTTAAATATCTATGGAAAACAAAGTAGCAGACATATCACTTGCAGATTGGGGGAGGAAAGAAATAGTAATAGCCGAGCAAGAAATGCCCGGCCTTATGTCCATTAGAGAAAAATACGCCAAAGACCAACCCCTAAAAGATGTAAAAATAATGGGCTCTTTGCATATGACAATACAAACTGCCGTATTAATAGAAACACTGGTTGCTCTTGGCGCCAATGTAAGATGGGCAAGTTGTAATATATTTTCAACGCAAGATCATGCCGCGGCCGCAATTGCTCAAGCAGGAATTGCTGTATTTGCATGGAAAGGAGAAACCTTGGAAGAATACTGGTGGTGCACAGAACGCGCCCTAGATTTTGGAGATGGCTCTGGACCAGACATGATAGTGGACGACGGCTCTGATGCGACTCTTTTGGTACACAAAGGAGTTGAAATAGAAAATAATCCAAATCTTCTAAAAGAAGATTATTCAAACGAAGGCGAAGACTTCCAAGAATTAATAAAATTACTTGCAAAAGAATACGAAAAAAATCCAACCCGCTGGCAAAGTGTTGCAAAAAATATTAAAGGTACATCTGAAGAAACAACAACCGGAGTGCATCGCCTTTATCAACTGCACAAAGAAGGCAAACTCTTATTTCCTGCAATTAATGTAAATGATTCTGTAACAAAAAGTAAATTTGACAATGTATATGGATGCCGTCATTCTGTTATAGACGGATTAAATCGCGCCATGGACGTAATGCTTTCCGGGAAAGTTGCTGTTGTATGCGGATACGGAGATGTTGGCAAAGGATGCGCCCAAGCATTAGACGGACAAGGCTGTCGTGTAATTATCACAGAAATAGACCCAATCTGCGCTTTACAAGCCGCCATGGAGGGCTACGAAGTAACAACCCTAGAAGATACACTTGGCAGAGCCGATATTTATGTAACCACGACAGGAAATAAAGATATCATACGCCTTGAGCATATGGAAAAAATGAAAGATCAGGCGGTTGTGTGTAATATAGGGCACTTTGATAATGAAATACAAATAGAACTTCTAAACGCAAAAAAAGATGTGAAAAAAACTAATATCAAACCCCAAGTAGACAAATACACATTTCCTTCCGGAAATGAAATATTTATGTTAGCCGAAGGACGTTTGATGAATTTAGGCTGTGCAACCGGACATCCAAGTTTTGTAATGAGCAATAGCTTTTCAAATCAAGTGTTGGCACAACTTGAATTATGGAAAAATAATTATGAAATTGGAGTTTATACCCTGCCAAAAAGATTAGACGAAGAAGTTGCCAGACTGCATTTGGAAAAAATAGGAATAAAATTATCAAAGCTTAGCCAAGAGCAAGCCGATTACATAAATGTTGATGTAGATGGACCTTACAAACCGGATCATTATAGGTACTAAAAAAAGAAACCACCTAACCCAAGGAAGCCAAACGGCTTCTTTGTTTTTGGTGGTTGTATAACTCTCCTTTGGTTTTTAGTACTCAAGATTACAAATTCTGGGATATTTTTGTATGTCCAAAAGGAGATCTTGATCAGTAAATGTGTCATGAGTAATTTGTACCCAATCAGGCCGTGACCATTCCTGTTTACTAGGACAAATAGACCTCATCCAACTTAGATACGGTCCTATTTCTTTGGTTTCTGGATTACAACGAGTGTAATGCAAAACCTGTCCATTATTTATTCGATCACAAGGATCATTTGAATTCTGAAACCCCAACCATTGTTCCTGCGACATCCTCTCTAGTAGCACCCTAAACGACCACATAACCTCTCCGTGAGATACAATTATAACCCGCTTATTTGCACATTCACGATGAAGTGTTTGAATGGTGCTATCAATACGCATGCACGTGTCTGCCATTGACTCGCCATTTGACGGTCTTCGGTAAAAAGGCTGCACCTCCTGAGATTCAATTTTTTTCTTGAATTTTTCCAGCCTGTCCGCTGGAGTAAGGTCGCCACTTTCTCCCTGATCCCGTTCACGCAACATAAAGTCCGTATACCATTTTGCATTTGGAAGTCCCAGTAATGCCGCGGTCTCTTTTGCTCTTAGATAATCCGACGTATAATAACGATCAAAATCTACGTTCATGTTTTTTTGCAACCAAGCACCGGTTATTTGAGCTTGTTCAATACCTCGATTTGTAAGCCGCCACACTGAGCTGTGTCTACACATAAATTCTTCGGTAAATGCCGAGAAATCCCCGCGTTTAGACATATGAATAGCCACATTTCCTTCACTCTGTCCATGTCGAACCAAAACCAGATCAATAGGCATAACAATCCTCTCTCCTTTTGTAATTTGTAATGAGTTAACTAAGGTTAATATGTTTTTGATAAAAAGTCAACAATTTAACATACAAAAAATTCTCAATTTATTATCCCTCAAACAAGGGCCGCCAATTTGATACGTATTTTTAAATCAATACTCTTGAAAAAGTACCAAAAATATGCTATCCTCTACTTATACCAAAAAAGTATGAAAAAAGTAAAACTAGGAAAACTAAAAGAAAAGTACAAAGGAAAAATTTTCTCAATAAAAGAAAGAGAGGTTCAATTTTCTAATGGAGAAAAAACCACTTATGAGTATTGTGAAAGATACCCAAGTGTAAGCATCTTGGCTTTTAATGATAAGAAAGAACTTCTAATGATAAAAGAAAAAAGGCGCGGATACAAAAAAAATGTCTGGTTTTTACCGGGCGGCCGCATGGACAAACCCGGAGAAACGCCAAAAGCAGCCGCCTTAAGAGAATTACAAGAAGAAACCGGCTACAAAGCAAAACAACTCAAACTAATACACAAAAAATCACCAAGCAATACACTACTTTGGGATATATTTATATATTACGCCAAAGATTTAGAACATGTTGGCGCAAGTCCAGAATTAGGCGAAGAAATTACAGCCGTTAAATTCATTCCATTTAAAAAAGTAGTAAAAATGGCCTTAGATGGAACCATCGAGAATGAATTTATTTCATATAATATAATACGGTTTGATTACATGCTAAAAAACAAAGAATTTACCCGGAACCACTAAGGTTCTGGGTACCCCAAACCCTCAGTGGTTTGGGGTAAATTATACGGTACATGTTATATGTTAAATGTTATATGCTAATACGCTTACAAAAACACATTGCAGATCTTGGTATTTGTTCTCGCCGAAAGGCGGAAGTTTTTATTAGTGAAGGAAAAGTAAAAGTAAATGGAGAATTAGTTACTAAATTAGGCACAAAAGTTAATCCAACAAAAGACAAGGTTGAGGTTGAGGGTGCAAACAAGCCAAAAACAAAAGAATCGAATGTGTACATAATGTTAAATAAGCCAATTGACTATATATGCAGCTCAAGCAATGAACAAGGTCAATCAGTATTAGATTTATTAACCAAGAATAACTGTATTGGTACAGCTTGCCCGGCGAAGCCAGAAGGGCGAAGACGGGTGTACCCAGTAGGCAGATTAGACAAGGATTCTGAAGGGTTAGTTCTCCTTACAAATGACGGTGAGTTAACCAATTTACTTACCCACCCTCGTTATGAGCACGAAAAAGAATACGAAGTCATAATTGATAAATCTCTAACCAAAGATGCAAAAAGTGTATTAGAGTCTGGGATGAACATTGATGGAATCCTCTTCCAAGGCATCAGAATAAAAAAAGAATTTAATAAAGGTAGAAAAACTATAGTCACAATAATACTAAAAGAGGGCAAAAACAGACAAATTCGCAAAATGTTTGGACGTCTAGGCTATAATCTGGCCTCCCTTAGAAGAATACGCATCGGAAAGCTCAAATTAGGGACCCTGCCCATTGGCAAGTGGAAGCTTGTAAAAAAAGACGATATAATATAGAATATTTGTATAAGTCAATTTTAATTATAAAATATATGAGAGAAGGATCAAAACCAATTAGCGTAGAACCCAGTGGAGAAGGGGTCAAAAATAAAAACACAATCGCTAAAGAAGTCTTAGGAAACATAGAAAGGGCGGCAGAAGAACAGGGCGGCTTAGCAGACGTACTTGAGCCTGGCATAACTGATGCCACCTCCGAAGAAATCGAGGGAGCGGTAAATATAGCCGAAGAAAAAGGTCCGACAGTAGAACAAACAAACCGAGAAAAAGAGGTCGGCGAGGCATTAAAAAAAGCCTTTGACGCAGCGGATAAACCACTAAACTAAAAAATTAACTTTTAATAAAAAACATATGGGATTTTTTGGAAACCTATTTGGAAAGAAAAAAAGTGAAACAGCTCAGCCAATGGCCGAACCGGACACAACCCAAGAAGAAGTGGTGACTGGCGACTCAACAGAAACTGAAACACCAATGGAAGAACAAGGAGCAGAACAACCAAAAGAAGAATAAACTAAAACCCCCCCGACTAAGTCGGGGGGGTTTGTGTAATTATAGGACAAAATGGTATACTATACTTATCTAAAACCTAAAAATCAAACAAAATATGTCAGATAAAAATCAAATTAGTTTCACAAAAATTCGCTCTGTAATATTCTTATTAATGATAGTGGTCCTATTAGCTGGTCTATTTTTTTTAGTTAGACCATTCTTTTCTGCGATTTTTTGGGCTGCAATAATCGCCATATTAGTATACCCTTTGCACAAAAAATTAACCAAATATATAGATGCGCCCTCTGTCAGCGCAATCATAAGTTTAATAATGGTAATCGTTCTTATATTTATACCACTAACTCTCCTAGCGTTTCTCTTGGTACAGCAATCCGTTGTCTTGTACAACTCTTTTTCAACAGAAAATATAATAACAAATGTCCAAGGAGTTACTTCATGGTTCGAAAAAACTCCTCTAGGCCCATACATCATAGAAGTAAGCCAACAGTGGACAACATATGCCGCTACTGCCGCTAAATCAGTCAGCTTATTCCTATTCCAAAATATAAGAAGCATTACGCAAAACTCTGTTAGTTTTGTATTCACAGTCTTTATAATGTTTTATACGCTTTACTTCTTTTTTAAAGATGGAGAAAAAATGGTAGAACGCATTTCGTATCTATCACCAATAGGCGAAAAATATGAAAAAATGCTCTATGAGAAATTTAGAACTACAGCAATATCTACAATAAAAACAACTTTTGTAATTGGCGGAATACAAGGAGCTCTAGGGGCTGTATTGTTTTTCGCAGTAGGTATAGAGGGCGCTTTTATCTGGGGAGTAATAATGGCCGCATTATCAATAATACCTGCTCTTGGATCATTTATTATCTGGCTGCCCGCCGCTATAATTATGTTTGCATTAGGAAATATTTGGCAAGGTATTCTTATTTTAATTATTGGTATCTTTGTAATAAGCATCATCGATAATTTACTTAGGCCGGTGCTTGTTGGAAAAGGTACTGAAATGCACCCCCTTATAGTTCTGTTTTCTACATTGGGAGGATTATTTATCTTTGGCATCTCGGGATTTGTAATTGGTCCAATTATTGCCGCTATGTTTTTTGCCGCTATTTCCATATACTCACACTACTTCAGAAGTGAGCTGGAAAGTAATTAGTTATAACATGCCATTAATAATATTTAATAATATCAAAGAAAAAGATAAAACAGAAACAGTTAAAAAACTGCTAATTCAAAGCACCCCCAACCAAGAATTTTTCTTTATGATTATATTGGCTGTGGCTATGGCTACTTTTGGACTACTTCTAAATAATTCAGCCATTATCATAGGTAGTATGTTAATCTCACCCATACTATACTCTTTCTTAAGTCTTTCTCTTGGATTAAGCATTTCAGACCCAAAGATAATCCTTAGGTCTATCCTATCAATCGTAAAATCACTTACTATAGGAATTGCAACAGCAACATTAATAACTTTGTTCTTTAGCAAAGAAATTGCTCCCGAAATCATAGCCCAAACGACTCCCTCTCTTGCGTATGGAGCAGTTGCATTCATCGCCGGCTTTGCCGCCGCATTTTCCGTTGCAAAACCACAGCTAAACGAAACATTCTCCGGGATTGCAATCGCAGTAGCGTTAATACCGCCAATCGCAGTAATTGGGATTGGAATTGCAAAATTTGACTGGATTATTATACGCGAGTCCTTATTACTTTTTGTACTAAACACTATCGCTATTTTTGCAGGAAGTATAATTGTCTTTTCATTGATGAATTTTTTCGCAAAAAAAAATATAGCGGAATCTACTATCAAAAATGAAGACAGAAAAATTAAAGAAATCAAAGAAAAAGTTGAATCAGAAAAAGCACTCGAAAGAGAAGAATTAAAAAATACCTAAAAGGGCACTTGGTGCCAAGAGCGGGAATCCCCGCTTCGCTTATGAGCTACGCGGGGTAAACTTCTCATCCCGCATCTGAATCCAATATATTTTCAAAAAAAAGCCTCAACTTAGTATTAAGGCTTTACTAGTGCCAAGAGCGGGAATCGAACCCGCACGCTCTTGCGAGCACAGGATTTTAAGTCCTGCGTGTCTACCAGTTCCACCATCTCGGCATACCCCTTATTTAACCATTAAAAAACACTCCTGTCAATATTATTCAAAATCCTCCCCTGGTAGGGGAGGATTTTATATTCTTATTTTTTATTCCGTTGCTTCAACCAAAGCACCTTCTTCTTCTTTTTTCACTTCTTTGACCTCTTTCTCTTTCTTATCTTTGCTGTCTTCATCTTTTTTCTTTGGAACGCCTTTCACACCCTCCGCCTTTAGTCCCAAACGATGCTCTGCTGGCTCAATATTTACAATCTCAAACTTATATAATTCCCCAAGATTAAACTTTTCTCTAAGCTGATCTATGTCGCGTATCGGAGTATCAGAAAGCTCTGAGATATGCGCCAAACCATGTATATCTTCGTCCAATTTTACCATCAATCCAAAAGGTTCTATTTTATGAACCCGTGCCTCAACAATCTGTCCAACCTTATAATTGTCCTTCACTTTCTTCCAAGGATCATCAACCAATCGCTTTATAGATAGGTATATTTTTGATTTATTGAGATCAATAATTTGAGCCTTTACTTTATCGCCCACTTTCAAAACATCTTTTGGGTGATCAATTCTTTGCCAAACTATTTCAGAAATGTGAACCAACCCTTCCAAACCTTCCCCAAACTTTACAAAAGCGCCAAACGGTGTCAATGCAGATATCTCTCCTTCCACAACATCACCAACCTTGTATGACTCCAAAACGGCCTTTTGATCATCTTCCCAAACAGCTTTTTCAGATACAATAAGCTTATCTTCTTTTTGATCTACATCAATAACTTTTACTTGGATTTTTAATCCTATTAATTTACGTAATTGTTCTAAAATACGATTCTTATCACCACCGGGAACTCGTGGATAATGATCAGGATTTAGTTGAGAAACAGGCATAAAACCAGCCACAGCATCCATTTTCATCATTAATCCACCCTTATTGGCATCCACAACTTGTGCCTCTATCGTGACACCATCTTTTACAAACTGTGCCATGCGATCCCAAACTTTTTGGTGGCCTGCAGTACGCAGCGATAATTCCATTTCACCACTTTCATTTTCTTGCTCTATTACAGTAGCCTCCAGCTCATCCCCTACTTGTATATTAGAAAACTCAGACGACTCACTAAATAACTCGTGTCCACGAACTATACCAGTTGTAAGACCATTTATATCTAATCTTATGGCGCCATTATCAACCGAAATAACAGTTCCTGTTACTAGGTCGTCAACTTTTGGAATTTTAGCAAAATACTCTTTTAGTAATTTCCCAAACTCACTATTTTCTTTTGCCTCTTCAGCTTTTAATTTACTTGCTTGTTTTTTTGACATATATTAAAAATAAATTTTTAACCCAAGATTAACTTTGAGCGCGGCCATGTCCTGTCAACGGGATTGACCAATTAATTATATGATTTATGGTGGCATTACTATACATCAAACATGCTTCTGTGTCAATACCCGGCCAAAAAAAATAAAACCCCGACCCAATGTGACAAAAATCACATATATGAATCAGGGTGTAAACACTTTGCATGCAATCCAGTTCAAACAACCAAGTATAATTCATCTAAAAATCTCCAAAAGACCATAGTGGATTATTCTGCTGACAGCTAAGCCTAGGATTTCCTAAAAATCAGTTTATCACTAACCCAAAGGAACATAACAATAAGCCAACAAACGACATTCCACAAAAGTTTAAAAAACCACGCCACAATCATGAGAGTCACATAATTTCCTCCATTTTTGAATTTATCAATCAAAGAAAATGTGATGCTACGGTTGTTTCTATTGCCAACATTTCTCATGAATGAATTAATTGGAAAAAAGAAAAAAGCTAAAAATCCTCCAGATTCCTTCTTGTGCCAAACCCGCCAAGAAAGTTCTCCCAAGAAATAGCCAAGCAAAATCCATCCAAAGACGCAAGCTATAACAATTAATGTAGTGTACATTTTTGTTCCCCTTTTGACTCCATTGTTTGCGCCACCTTACTTGACAAAATGCCAGAAAGACGACGCTTCCAAAATCATAAATGACTATAACACAAAATCTCTTCCCCGTCAATAAAAAAACCCACTTTTACAAATTCCAAATCTATTATTACACTCCTATACAAATGAATATTTTTAGCTTAAATTAGCCAAAAATTAATAATTGTTTATATGTTTAAATGTTTATATGTTTAAATTATTACCCCTTGCGTTTTAACCCTAAATAAGCTATAATATACCCACAAAAATACGCAATCCCAGTCTACAACTGGTCAGCCCTCGGCTGATAAATTTCTAACTTAAAATATGCACTTATCATGGCTCGGCAATACCGCCATCAAAATACAAACAAAACCATTTGACCAAGAGGTTGTCATTCTCATTGATCCATATAAACCAAGTTTGGGAAGCTTCCCAAGAAACTTAACCTCCAACATTGCCCTATACTCCAGAGGAGAAAATGAATCAATTACAATATCAGGGGACCCCTTCATCTTATCAGCTCCTGGTGAAATCGAAACAAAAGGCGTCCTTGTGACAGCCTTACAAGGACACGAAGAAAAAGACACAATGTTCCGTATTGATACAGAAGATTTAAGTGTTGGACATTTGGGATTGACCACAAAAGAACTAACGGACAAACAGCTTGAAGTACTTTCAGGAATTGATATTCTATTAATCCCAATTAGCGGCAACGACAGTTACGATGTAGAGAACGCTATAAAAGTAATAAACACTATTGAACCAAGAATCATTATTCCTATAAATTATAAATCCGATAACAACCCAAAGGCAGAAAAAGTAGAAGCGTTTCTAAAAGAAATGAGCGCGTCTGATGTAAAACCAGAAAAAAAAGTAATTATAAAAAAGAAAGATTTACCACAAGAGGAAACAAGAGTTGTTTTATTAGCAAAAGAATAATAAAAATGTTGTAGTTGTTGTAATTGTTTTATCGCTCCGCTTATTCAAAATGAAATATTTATTAACAAACTCAATTACAACAATTTGAACATTTAGAACACTTGTAACATTACCTATGCCTGTCAAAAATACAAAGAAAAATTCAAAAAAGAAATCACCTAAACAAACCGCGCAGAAGAAAAAAACCGCCAGACCTGCCAAAAAAACCAAAGCTAAAGCTCCCAAGACAAAATCCAAAAAAAGAACAGATTTGAATATTAAAAAAGATATTAAAAAAGATATTAAAAAAGCGGTCGAATATATACCACAGTTGATAATTGAAAAAACTGCCTCAGGGGTAAAAACTGAAATCAAACCCAGCACCACTTTTTCTTCAGACAAAGATAAAAATGATTTACTTACCAGTGCTAGTACCCCTAAAAAGAAAGTGGTGCCGGATATAAAAAAATATTATTCAAAAGAGGATAAAAAAAAGGAACTTATGTTATGGTCTGGCGTGATAGTGGTGACATTTGCAATATTTATAATGTGGGCATCCGCTAGCAAATCACTAGTCAAAAACATCAGTAATGACAAAAACGAGATGACAGAAACACTTGTTGATAATAAAAATAAATTTGTTAGTATTGTAAGTAAAACAAATGAAGACATTCAAGAGAGGGTTGCCTCCGAAAATAAACAAAACAATACTTTCAAAACCGCAATATCAAATATGGACGAATTAATCAACTCCATCATCCAAATAACAAGCACGACCGAAAACATACTTGCCAGTTCTACTGACTTATTTGCCACCTCAACCAAGGAGATTACAACCTCAACCCAAAATTAATTAGTATTTACTGACTATTCATAATATATGACTAAAAAGACCCCTGAAGCACAGCCAAAACCAATTACTGAGAATAACCCAGGCAAAACAGAACCAATTAGACTGATTGACGAAATGCAAAACTCATATCTTGATTATGCAATGAGTGTTATTGTTTCACGCGCGCTGCCGGATGTACGAGACGGTCTCAAACCGGTCCACCGTCGTATTCTTTATGCTATGTGGGGTCTGGGGCTAAAACACACCTCAAAATTCCTCAAATCAGCGCGTGTAGTTGGAGATGTAATGGGTAAATACCACCCCCATGGCGACTCCGCTATTTATGACTCCTTGGTTCGCATGGCTCAAGATTTTTCAATGCGCCACCAGCTTGTCCACGGCCAAGGAAACTTTGGGTCAATGGATGGAGACAGCGCAGCGGCAATGAGATATACAGAGGCAAAATTAAAACAAATCTCTGAAGAATTACTTCTTGATATAGAAAAGAACACTGTTGATTTTGGCCCAAATTATGATGGATCTACAAAAGAACCGCGAGTCCTGCCAACAAAAATTCCAAATCTTTTATTGAATGGCAGTATGGGCATTGCGGTTGGAATGGCCACCAATATTCCACCACACAATCTTTCCGAATTGTGTGATGGTATTATTGCGCTTCTAGAAAAACCTAAACTTAGCGTAGAGGAAATTGCCCAACACATAAAGGGCCCTGATTTTCCCACAGGCGGAATTATTTATAACAAAAAAGATATAACCACAGCTTACGCCACTGGACGTGGTGGAATCGTACTACGCGCCAAAACCGAAATACAAGAAGGTGCAGCGGGAAAATTTCAAATTATTGTAAATGAAATCCCCTACCAAGTTAACAAAGCAAATTTATTAGAAAAAATAGCGGGATTAGTCCAAGAAAAAAAGATAGAAGGCATAAAAGACCTGCGCGATGAATCAAACAAAGACGGGGTGCGTGTTGTTATTGAACTTAAAAAAGATTCTTATCCAAAAAAGATTCTTAATCGCTTGTACAAGCTTACAGAACTGCAAACAACGTTTCATCTAAACATGATTGCCTTAATAGATGGCATACAACCTCGCTTACTTAATATAAAAATAATATTAGAAGAATTTATAAAACACAGACAAGTTGTTATCCGCCGAAGAACCGAATTTGATTTAGCAAAGGCAAAAGATCGCGCGCATATTTTGGAAGGATTAAAGAAAGCACTGGACAAAATTGACCAGATAATCAATACAATCCGCAAATCAAAAGACAAAGAAAATGCAAAGGTTAATTTGATACAAAAATTCAAATTTACCGACAGGCAGACAGTGGCTATTTTGGAAATGAGGCTCCAACAATTGGCGAACCTGGAAAGAAAGAAAATAGAAGATGAATTAAAAGAGAAAAAAGCTTTAATAAAAGAATTAGAAGCTTTGCTTGCAAGTTCACAAAAAATTAGCAGTGTAATTAAAAAAGAAATACAAGAAATAAAAGAAAAATATGGCGAAGAACGCCGTACACGTATTGTGGCTCACGGGGTCAAAGAGTTCTCAATGGAAGACTTGATACCAAACGAACCAACTATCATTATGGCGACACGAGACGGCTATATAAAACGCATGCCAATTGATACATTCAAAACACAGGCTCGTGGCGGTAAGGGCGTAGTAGGGCTCACCACCAAAGAAGAAGATGTGATTGACCACCTTATTACCACCAACACTCACGACAATATGTTGTTCTTCACTACCCGCGGACGCGTATTCCAAATGATGGCGTATGATATCCCGGTCACCAGCCGAACTGCCAAAGGCCAGGCACTGGTAAACTTCTTGCAGCTAGCGCCAAACGAAAAAGTATCAGCTATCCGCTCTATGGACGATATCAGCAAATACAAATATTTGGTAATGGTAACCAGCAAAGGAACAATCAAAAAAACCGCCTTAGAAGATTTCTCAAATGTACGGGCATCTGGATTAATTGCTCTCAAAATCAAGACCGACGATACTCTAGAATGGGTCCGCCCTTCAACCGGCAAAGACGACATCGTTATTGTCACCTCTGGCGGACAAGCTATCCGCTTCAAAGAATCCGAGGTCAGGCCAATGGGACGTACTGCCAGCGGTGTACGGGGTATGAAACTGCGTTCACACGACGAAGTGGTAGGAATGGATGTAGTAGAGCCTAATTTAATTGCCAAAAAAGTTTTAGAATTATTGGTAATATCAGAAAACGGACTAGGCAAAAGAACAGTCCTGACAGATTACAAAGTACAAGGACGAGGTGGCAGTGGTATAAAAACAATGTCTGTCACAGACAAAACCGGCAAAATAATCAGCGCGCAAGTAATCAATAATACCGAAGAAAAAGACCTGATGATGATATCTGTCAAAGGACAAGTAGTCAGAACTCCGCTCAAGAGCGTCTCAACTTTGGGTCGTGCCACTCAAGGCGTAAGGATGATGAGGTTTAAGCTAGACGGAGATAAAGTGGCGAGTATTGCGTTGTTATAAAACAATATTATAAACAAAAAAACTGATTAAAAAAACAATCAAACGCTCCACCTAAATTTTTGGGTGGAGCGTTTTTTATAAAAACTTCTCAAGAATTAATCTATTTTGCTCCAAAAAATGTTTGGCCTGTATTCCTGTAACACTGTAGCCTAACTTTTTGTAAAACTTGACTGATTCCCAATTTTCTCCCGTACCCAACCAAATCTTTCTACAATTATTTTTTTGAGCAAATTTCTCCGCTTCTTCTATCAGACGTCTGCCAATACCCTGTTTTCTACATTTCAAACTCACAATCAAATTTTCAACAGATGCAACATCAGCCTGTAGCATCAAATCCAAAACGGCTACTATTTCTTCCGTCTCGTCTCTGGCTACAAATTTATACCGCTTCTTTTCAAAATCAACCGACTTTCCATAATGTTCAATATTAACCAAGTTCCATTCTTTTTTTTCAAATTCTGCAGTCTCACTAGTATTTTCTGTCTGTATCTTAATATTTAAAACAAAATCCATATATTAATTACTTCATCAACTGCTTCAAAACAATCTTTAACAATTCTTCGGTATTTTTGCCATTGGTGTCCAGTCCATTTACTACTGATTTTATTTCTTCCTTACCATATCCCATCGTAGAGAGGCCGTCTATCACATCCATCAATACTTGATTTTCAACTCCGTTGACTTCTAACTTTAGACTCACAACTTTGGACTTCAACTCCACCACCAATCTCTCAGCAGTTTTCTGTCCCATACCTTGTACGGCTGTCAGATATTTCACATCTTCACGCGCAATCGCGCCTTTTATGTCTTCCATTGAGCCCAAATTCAATATATTCATAGCGCTTTTTGGTCCTACCCCTGAAACTGACAAAAGAATTTGGAAAAATTCTTTTTGCGCCATATCTTCAAAACCATACAAGTCCATCGCGTTTTCACTCACCTTGAGATAAGTAAAAAATGACACTTCTTGTCCTCGTAAATACTTACCTGCCAGAATTTTTGATAAATAAATCTCATAACCAACACCACTCGCGGTTTCTACCACTACATTATCTTTGCCAACTGCTTGAATTTTTCCTTTTAAAAAACTAATCATAGATAAATGTTGTAATTGTTTTATCACTACGCTTGTTCAAACTGTTTAAATTGATATCGTCAAATAAATCAACTACAACATTTAGAACATGTAGAACGACTATCGAAGATAGTCTATAACTGTTTGCACGCCAAATCCATTGGCGCCGCCGCGAATCCATGCCTTGCCTTTGCCGCCATAGTGAGAACAAGACAAATCAATATGAGCCCAAGGATAGTCCGTAAAAAACTCCAAGAATGCGGCTGCCGTGCTGGCGCCGCCGTATCCTGGGCCGCCTACTCCACCTAGGTTTTTGACATCTGCCACTTCACTTTTTATCGCCTCGCTATATTCTTCGCCAACCGGCAAATGCCAAAGTTGCTCACCCACCTTATCCGAACTGCTTTTTAATTTGTCGGCAAAACCATCTTTGTTTGAAAATACTCCGGAACGCTCATTCCCAAGCGCTACCATACAAGCGCCAGTCAAAGTCGCAAAATCAATTACTTCTTTTGGCTTATATTTGACCGCATAGCTAAGTGCATCCGCCAAAATCAAGCGGCCTTCCGCATCGGTGTGCATTATCTCTACGGTTTTACCATTGTGCGCTGTCAAAATATCATCCGGCCGGTATGAACTGCCGCTTGGCATATTTTCACAAGATGGAATCAGTCCAACCAAATTTTTCTTGAGCCCGAGTTTTACTGCCGCTCTCATTATGCCCAAGACTGTGGCAGCGCCCAGCATATCAAACTTCATATCGTTCATATAGTTGCCGGGTTTTATTCCCAAACCGCCTGAGTCAAAAGTGATGCCTTTGCCGGCCAATACTGTTGGCTGCTGTCTGCTGGTAGAACCAAAATATTCCACAATAATAAACTTTGGCTCCTCGACTGATCCTTGTGACACTCCCAACAGGCAACCCATTTTTAATTTTTTGATTTCAGGCAGAGACAATACTTTTACCTTTAGTTTACTATTTTCTTTTCCTAATTTTTGCGCTTCTTGCGCCAATAAGCTCGGTGTCATTATACTCGGTGGAATATTACCAAGATGTCGAGCATAGTTTACACTCTCTCCCAAAACCACCCCTTCCTCTACTCCTTTTTGTAAATTATTTTTTTCAGATGCAGACAAATCACCCGCAAAATCAACCTGAGTAATTGGCTTCACTCTAGACTCTTTTTCACTCTTGTGTTCATCATAAGCATAGCCGGCAGTCTCAACTGCCACAACAGATTCCATTCCAAAAGTTTTGACACCCAATTTTTTTGCCACTGCATCCACCGACAAAACAGAAAACTTGTTTAATTTTTTACCTTGGAGAGCAATTACAACCGCGCCCAATATCTTCTTCCAATCACGCACGCCAAAATCTTTTTGTTTGCCCAAACCTACCAAAAGTACGGCCGGTACTTTTTTGTCATTGGTTAGAGAAAAACTCATTTGCATTTTTTTGCTTTCAAAATCCTTGGCAGATGCCATATTGGAGAGTAAACCTCCCAAATCTTTGTCTAATTGTTTAACAGAATTATCAAAGCTCTTTTCTTCCCAAACCGGTATTACCACACATTGCGCCCCATCTAATTTTTTGGCAATATTAAATTTTGTCATATTTTATTTTACCCAGCACCACTTTCTTTTTTGGAGTGCTAGTATTAATGAGTAAATCATTTTTATCTTTATTTAAAGAAAAAGGGGTGCTGGGTTTACTTTTAACTTTAATTTTTTTTGATTTATTTCTACCTCTGTCTCTCCAACTCCTTCTTTTAAACTATCCGCCAAAACTTGTTTTTTTATTTCTTCATTAAACTCTTCAAAAACTGCTTTTAATTCCACGTCATCTGTAGAGTATTCTACTGATACTTTGCTCTCACGAGTTAAGCCTTTTTCTTTTCTAATTTGATTAACAGCCCGCACGATTTCACGCATCAAACCTTCGTTTTTAAGTTCTTTTGTTAATTCTGTATCTAATTCTAATTTTTTACCCTCAACAACCTCTTTTACATTAACCTCCTCCGCAATTATTTCTCTCAATCCGTCTGATAATTTTTTATCTATTGTTAATTTCTGCAATGGTTGTCTTACTTTGATTTTTGCATCTTTACGAAGAAATAGACTTTCCTCCACAACCTTGCGAGTCAAAATCATTTGTTCTATAATTTCTTCATCTACAAGATCTTTGCTAACTTCCGGCCACATTTCCAAATGAACCGAATTACTATTTACTGATGACTGATTACTGTTTACTCCCATATAAATTTTTTCCGCAATAAAAGGAGTAAACGGCGCCATAACTTTTGAAAGAATCAAAAGGACTTCTCTGAGTGTGGACAGCGCAAATTGTTTGTCTTGTTCGTCGTCTCCCTTAAATCTACCACGGCTTCGACGAACATACCATTGTGAAAGTTCAAGGACAAATTCCATAATCGGACGGCTTGCTTCCGCTAATTTGTAATTATTCATATTCTCAGTTACTTCCGCCACTAGCACTTGCAACTTTGCCATAATCCATTTATCAAGTACATTGTTTGTTTCTTGTTTCTTGTTTCTTGTTTCTTCATGCGAAAACATTTGATAAAAAGTAAAAACATTCCAAAGAGTATTTACAACCTTGTTGTACACCTCACGCACGCCGTCTTGCGAAAAATTTAGGTTTTCGGCATGCATTACGGCCGAAGTTGCCAAATAATATCTCATTGCATCCGCCCCGTATTTCTCAAGCACTTCCATTGGATCCGGATAATTTTTCAAACGCTTGCTCATTTTCTTTCCGTCTTCTGCCAAAACTATTCCATTTACAATTACATTGTTAAACGCGGCGCAACTTTTGTCTTTTGGTATTGAAGGAGCATCACCAATTGTAAGCGCGGTCGCTAAGACATGAAGAGTGTAAAACCAACCACGAGTTTGATCTTGACCCTCGGCAATAAACTCTGACGGAAAACCTGCCTCAAATTTGGCTTTGTTCTCAAACGGATAATGCATTTGCGCATACGGCATAGAACCGGATTCAAACCAACAATCAAGCACCTCTTCAATTCTCTTATACTTCTTACCATCTTTTTCAAATTCAATATCATCAATTATATGTTTGTGTAGATCTTTTACTTTTACCCCCGACAATTCTTCCAATTCCTCTACGCTGCCGATACAAAGCACATCACCATCTTCACTTTTCCAGACCGGCAACGGAGTTCCCCAAAAACGATTACGAGAAATTGCCCAGTCGCGCGCACCCTCTAACCACTTGCCAAAACGGCCTTCTTTCATATGTTCCGGTACCCACTCTATTTTTTTATTGTTAGTAATCAAATCAGCCTTTAGATCTGTCACTTTTACAAACCAAGATGAAGTCGCGTAATTTAAAAGCGGGGTATCACAACGCCAACAATGCGGATAGCTATGTTCTATTTTTTTCTTACTAAATAATTTATTATTATGCGCCAGCCATTTTATAATCTCAACGTCAGTCGCCATTGTATCTTCTTTTGGTTTTACTTCTTTTTCCGCAAAATCAACTACCTCGGGTACAAATTTACCTTCCATTGTCACATGGTGTACCCAGCCAATATTCTCTCTTTTGCCAACTTCATAATCATCATCTCCAAATGCCGGCGCAATATGGACTACGCCAGTACCTTCCCCGGTTGTCACAAAATCGGCCGACACAACTCTAAAGGCATTTTCTGTATTAGCAAAGTATGGAAACAATGGTTCATACTCCAAGCCAATCAGATTTTTTTTATCAACTTTCTGCAAAACACTATATTCCTTACCTTCAAATACTTCCTGCAATCTTTCCTTTGCCACCACAAACTTAGCTCCCTCAAATTCAACTATCTTGTATTCAATATCGTCGCCAATCGCCAGCGCCACATTGCCGGGCAAGGTCCAAGGCGTGGTTGTCCATGCCAAAACAAATACATCACCATCAACCCCCAACTTTTCTGCATTTTTAAGTTTAAATTTTGCAATAACAGAGATATCTTTCACATCTTTGTACCCTTGGGTTACTTCAAAGTTAGAAAGCGGAGTCACACAACGCGGGCAAATATGCATTGCCTTATAACCTTCATAAATCAAACCTTTATTCCACAACTCTTTAAACACCCACCATACGCTCTCCATATACTCTATGTCCATTGTTTTGTAGGCGTGCTCCATGTCTACCCATCTACCCATACGCTTAACGGTCCTGCGCCACTCCTCAGTATACTTCAAAACCGCAACCCGACAAGCTTCATTAAACTTATCAATTCCCAAATCTTCAATGTCTTTTTTGCTTTTTAGTTTAAGATCACTCTCAATAATATTCTCAACCGGCAAGCCATGGCAATCCCAACCCCACACACGCTCCACCCGATAACCTTGCATTGTCCAGTACCTTGGCACCACATCTTTCATAAGACCGGCCACAATATGACCATAATGAGGCAAACCGGTAGCAAAAGGGGGCCCGTCATAAAAAACATACGGCTTATCTTCCGGACGATCATTCACGGATTTTTCAAAAATTTTATTTTTATCCCAATATTCTAAGATCTCCTTTTCATGTTGGTCAGCTTGATAAGGCATATTTTGAATGATGAACTACGAATTAAGAATGCAGAATTATATAAAATCTTACCCTAATATACTAGACAAATCCTATGTTGTAAAGACCCTCCTCTAATGCTATAATGAATACAAATTCTACTCTTAAATCTTAATTTATGTACAAGGGACCGCTTTTTATTGCCTCAGATCACGCCGGGCACAAACTCAAAAAACGCTTAGTGCGCTATGTTGAAAACGAGTTAAAACTTAAAATTGAAGACATGGGGGCTCACGAATACGACGAACTGGATGATTTTCCTGATTACATTATACCAGCCGCGCAAAGAGCTATAGAACAAAAGGGAAGAGTTATTGTAATTGGCGGAAGCGGTAATGGCGAGGCAATGGCAGCAAATAAGGTAAAAGGGATGCGTTGCGCGCTCGCTCACAGTGTAGAAACAGCCGAATTATCCCGCATGCATAATAATGCCAATGGTATTTCTTTTGGCGCTCATATCATCACAGAAGAACACGCCATGGCAATGCTCAAAAAATGGCTGGAAACTGATTTTCTAGGCGGAAAATATCAAAAACGAATTGAAAAGATAGAAAAATTTGAAAACAAACAATAATATGCCCGTTGAAATAATACCATCACTGCTTGTTAACTCTGAGGAAGAATTCAAAACACAGATTGAATCAGTTGGTAAATCTGTTAAAATGATCCAAATTGATCTTGCAGATGGTAACTTTGTCCCAAATACCACTTGGACATACCAATTTCCAAAAAAAGCACAAAAATATTTGAATATTGATTTTGAATTGCACCTAATGGTAATTGACCCCCTCAAGGTTTTAAAAGACTGGGGCAGCCACCCAAAATTAAGACGCATACTAGTACATTATGAATCAGCTGATGATATAAATCTTGTAATCGAAAAATTAAAAACTTTCCACAAAAAAATTGGAATAGTCTTAAATCCGGACACGCCAATAGATGCGCTTAATCCCTTTTTGGATAAAATAGACGCAGTCATGTTTATGGGAGTAAATCCGGGATTTCAGGGACAAAAATTTATCCCCAAGACATTGGAGCGTATTAAATTATTCAAAGAAAAAGGTTCCAAACATTTTGTAGAAGTAGACGGCGCAGTCAACAAAAGCACCATACACGATATTGCAAAAGCAGGCGCAGACGGGGTTTGTCCGGGCAGTGCAATATTTGGAAATAACCTCAATCCAGCCAAAAATATAAAATCATTAAAAAAACTAGCCAAATAATTGACCATATTTTAATAAATTGCTATTATATTAATCACTATCCAATTTAAATGAATAACTATGTATGATCTAGTAATTATAGGAGCCTCTGCTGCCGCTTTCCCCGCTGCTATTTATGCCGCGCGACGCCATCTAAATTTTATAATTATATCAAAAGATGTTGGTGGTGAGGTAGCGCTTTCCGGAGAAGTAAATAATTGGCCTGGGATTGAATCCATTGGTGGATACGACCTAGCACAAAAATTCTACAAACATGCCAAATCATATAATGTCAATATAGAGGAAGGAACCGAAGTAATAGACATAAAACAAGAAAAGAACCTCCACAAAATAATAGCTAAAGATAGCTCCGGAAAAGAAAAGGTATACGAAACAAAGACAGTTCTTGTAGCTAGCGGAATACACCCCCGAGAACTCGGCATCAAAGGAGAAGGGAACCTAAGAGGAAAGGGTATAACTTATTGTACTGTATGCGATGGCCCGCTTTTTAAAGGCAAAACTACAGCCACAATTGGCGCAGGAAATGCAGCGCTTGAATCAGCCCTAATGATGAGTGACATTTCTGAAAAAGTTTATGTCCTAACAAGATACCCAAATACACCAGAAAAACAAGGCGGTTTCCCAAAAGGCGAAACAATCCTAATAAAAAAATTAAAAGAATTAAAAAATGTTGAAATACTTTACAATGCCGATACAAAAGAATTCCTGGGTGACGAAATGATTAGTGGGCTTGTTTATGAAGACACCGAGACAAATGAAAATAAAACATTAAAAATAGATGGAGCCATGGTACATATAGGAACCGTACCGAACAGTGATTTTATTTCTTGTGTCAAAAAAAATAAACAAAAAGAAATAGAAGTAAATCTCAGATGTGAAACCAGCCGTAAAGGAATATTTGCAGCCGGAGACGTAACAAACGTACCATACAAACAAATAGTAATAGCGGCCGGACAAGGTGTAACAGCTGCTCTGTCTGCGATTGATTACCTAAACAAATTTAGTGAATAATTGAAAAAACCTCCCAAATGGGAGGTTTTTAAATTAAAATTAGACAAGGTGATATTTTTTCTCAATCTTTCTTCCGGAATAGTGCCCCTCTGCGTTACAAATTGCATCATAGTGATGCGGCGGGCCCAAGAGGCATAATCCATATTCAAAAGATAATATTTGTTCTCTAATTTCTGATGCCAATTCCGGGTGCTCCTGTTCATCGTCAGCCATCATACGCAAAGAATCCAATCTTTTTTCAATGTCATCTAAAATTATTTGAAACTCAACAATACGTTTTTCATATCTCGCCCTGTCAGTCGCAAGAACTGCCTGCACCGTATGTTTGCGTATATCCTCATTTACCCCGATCACATCTCTGCATAATACGACCCGTTCCTCTGAGGAAAAAAATACAGCCGGATTGCCAGTGTGCAAATCACGATAAGTTCCCCCGTATTCTTTAAACTCATTAAACCTCTTTTTTAAACTGGCAGACATTGTCCCGATTAAAAACTTCTCGCCAAACTTACTTTCATAAATATTAAAAAACTCCTCAAACGCCTTCCTATACGGCCATAGTTTTTTTCCAAAAACGACCACTGTCTTTTCTAACTCTTCCAGAGACAAATCATAATTATGCTTCATTTGTTCAAAAGCCTGTTTTACATCCGCTTTTAAGGTATCTGGAACCAGAGGTGGTATTTTTTGAGTAAATTGTTCGAAAATATCTAACGTATGTTTTATTGATGGATTATGCATAATTGATTTTATCACGTACCACGTACCACGTACCACGTACCACGTACCACTAAATTATACCACACTTTGTTACCCAAATACTATCTATCCTTTCTATACAGTTTATTTTTTATTTCATAAAGAGCTACTCCTGCGGCGATACTTACGTTCAGACTTTCTTTTTTCCCATACATAGGAATATGTACCACACCATCACATAGCGCAAGTATCTCAGAGGAGACTCCCTCTACCTCATTCCCAACAATTAGAGCCAGCGGACTTTTAAAATCAACCAGCGATATATCCCGGCTGTTTTCTGAAAATTCCAAAGCATATATTTTAACCCCTTGCTTTTTCAAACGATTTACAAGAAGTTTTGTGTGCTTATATTTTTTAAATGACACCCATTTCTCCGCGCCCAAAGACACCTTGTCTATCTGTGGCTTTGGCGGAGCAGGGGTGTAGCCCGTAAGAAAAATTTTTGACACGCCAAAAGCATCGGCTGTACGAAACATTGCGCCCACATTATGACACGATCGTATATCTGGAAGTATTAGAAAAAAACTATTATTCATAAACCTAGCTATTAAAAAGGAATAAACTTGTCCGGCACAGCCAAAAGCGGAGACGGATTAAATAAAATTTTTTCTTCATTTTGATATATGAAAAAATATTTTAAAAGCCCGGCCACTTGGCCGGGCTTTAGATTATTTATTAATTACTGCCTCTTTTATTCTCCCTCATTTCCCTGACGCTTTCCAAACGTTCTTTTACTTTATCAAGCTGTTCTTCTCTCAATTCTTCTAACTTTTCCAACCTATCTTCTTTTTTTATCCCATCTTCCCTAAGCTCTCTAACTTTTTCTAGACGATCATGTGCATTTTCCATTTTTACTTTTAAGACATCCTTAGCTTTGTTAAGTTGTTCAAGCTTTTCTTTGGCATCCTCACTGCCTTGCTCGGCAAGTTCCTTTAAATTTTCTTTTTCAGTTTTGAATTCTAAGGTAATCCCTTGAAGTTTACTTTTTCTTGTCTCCCACAAATCCTTCAATTGTTCCCTTTTTTCTCCATTTTCTTCTCCTTCATAATCTTTTAATATCTCCATCTTTTGCTCACGATAATCTTTTACAGCCTCAGAGTGTTTTTCGACTCTATCTCTTACATTTTGCAAATGTTCACGAACTTTCTCCGGTAATTGCTCATTATCAATTGCGTTCAAAAATTGCTTGCCATTTTCTAACATTTTTTCACGCAATTCTTCAAATTTTTCTCTTGCTTCCTCCGGCACCCTCTCTTCAATTCTCTCCAAAGCTTTGTCCCGTCTCAAATGATGAGTTGCTAAATTTTTTCTCAATCTTTCTGCATCTTCACCAACTTTTTCAGACCATTTTTCTTTTCTTTCTTCTATTTTTTCTATATGTTTATTGGCTTGTTCAATCATTTTTTGAGCTTTTTCTTGAGCCCTTGGGTTATTGCTTTCCTCAGAAATTTTTTCTGCAATTTTTATTCTTTCTTCTGCGTATAATAATTGTTTTTCTGCTTTTTTGACAGGGTCAAGAGTTAGTACTAGGGATATTCTTTCTCTCCAATCTCGCAAAAACAAACCAAACCCACTTGGCACACTTGTTGGCTCTTGTACTTCTACACCTTCTAATTCATCCTCTTCATTTTCTACCTCATCCAAAACTTCGGCAACATCCTCATCCACCACCTCATCCAACGCCGCGTCAACATCTGTTGAATCTACTGATTCATTCTCCGTATTAGCATCATCAGTTGATTGGGCTGACACAAAAGAAACCGCAAACAACACAACGAAAAAGCTTAGACATAGACTTAAAAAAACTCTCTTCTTCATACTATTAAAAGTTAATATTAATTAAATATAATATATTTTAGTATATAGTATCTGTCATATTTTAGTCAAGAAAATTACACACTACTGGAAACTCTCGGCAAAAACAAAAAAACAGCTACCAATAAAATGATACCTGTAAATAAATAGTAATATACTGATGCAAAACTATGATTTTGTACTTTTGTTGTGCCCGAAAAATTATCAAATTTTGAATGTTTGTCGCTCATATTTATTTTTATGTTTATATTTGTTTTTGCTTCTAATCCCAAAATCTTTTTGAAGATATTTTTTATTTTGTATATATATTATAGCACAAAATTGACGTTTTGTCAATAGTGTCGTACAATAAATGAGAAGGCCTGCAATGCTCGCGATGCCCAAAAGGCTTGCAAAGCTTATAAATTTTGAAAATAAATTAATTTTATGAAAAAACTTTCTTCTCACCTGCCCAAGTTTCTTGAATATCTGGAAATAGAAAAAAATAGAAGTAAAAAAACAATTGAAAATTATAATTTTTACTTAACTAGATTTATTGGCTGGTTTGGAGATAAAAAACCCGAGCAAATCACTTTTGAAAATGTAAGAAAGTATAAATTATGGCTTGCCAGATTAATTGATGTCCACGGCGAACCATTAAAAATAAACACACAAAATTATCATCTAATTGCTTTGCGTTCATTCCTAAAATACCTTGCAAAATGCAATGTAAAAACACTCGCTCCAAAAAAAATTGAACTTACTAAAACGCCAAACAGAGAAGTTGTTTTCATAGAAGGCAATGACCTAAATAAACTATTAGAAGCGCCGATGTTAATAAATAAAAATAAAAGTAAAAACGAAAGTGCCAAACTAATGATGTACAGAGATAAGGCAATTCTAGAATTACTATTTAGCACCGGACTACGCGTATCAGAATTAGCAAATTTAAAAATAAAAAATGTAAATATCAAAAAAAATGAATTTAGCGTAATGGGTACGGATAAAAAAACAAGAACAGTTCTTTTGTCAGAGCAGGCAAAATATTGGGTTAACGAATATATTACCAATAGAAAAGATTCAAACCCATACTTATTTATCTCGCATGATAAAAGAACCTCAAACACAAAAACATTAAAACAAAAAAACAAAAAAACAAAACTTGAAATTGAAGATAAACCCCTTACCCCGCGCTCAATCCAACGGATCGTCCAAAAATATGCGCGAACAACTGGGATTACTAAACCCGTGACACCTCACACACTACGACACTCCCACGCCACAAATCTCTTACAAAACGGAACCGATATACACAATGTACAAACAATGCTTGGACACTCCTCTATAAACACCACCCAAATCTATACTTATATCGCCGACAAAAAACTACGCGACATTCATAAAAAATATCACGGCAAAAAAAAGAGCCGCTAACCTAGCAACTAACCTAGGCAAATTAATACCAACAGCTATTATGTTGACAAAAGCAGAAAAATCAGTTATACTGTAGTGACTTTTATCACATCATAATTGGAATGGGCCCGTAGTTAAATGGATATAACAGGAGCCTTCTAAGCTCTAGTTCGAGGTTCGATTC